>Ga0190347_1000267_pt1 | contig 17117 bp, 20 predicted proteins | sample 48721356_MG_FD_161652 | JGI IMG/M metagenome (GOLD analysis project Ga0190347, IMG submission 161652) | Hydrothermal vent microbial mat bacterial communities from Southern Trench, Guaymas Basin, Mexico - 4872-13-5-6_MG | ecosystem: Environmental > Aquatic > Marine > Hydrothermal vents >...
GACGCCGACCTGGCAGTTGTCCACCTTGCCCAGGTTGCCACAGTACTGGCGGGCCACCCCGATGGAGTCGCCTCCTTTTTTGGCGAAACCGCTTTCATCGAAGATCGGGGCTATGGCGAGAACAAGGCAAGGGGGCATCAGCCGAATATTTTCTTCAATTTTTCTTCGATTGTCTCTGCCGTGAAAGGCTTTACTATGTAGCTGTTCACCCCAGCCTTGACCGCCTCTATGATGTTCTCCTTTTGTGCCTCTGCTGTGACCATGACAAAAGGGATGTCTTTCAGCTCACTGTCCGACCTCATTTGTGTCAATACTTCAATGCCTGTAACCTCAGGCATGTTCCAGTCGCACAGTACGAGGCCGTACTTGTCTTTTTTCAGTTCCTTGATGGCAGCCCTGCCGTTTTCCGCCTCGCTGATGCTTGAAAAACCGATTTGTTTCAGCACATTTCTCAAGATCCTCCTCATTGTGGCAAAATCATCCACAATGAGGACCTTCATGTTGAAATCCATTTTGCTCCCTCCTTTGATTGATTTATATCCTCGCAAGGATTTCGTCTATGTCGGCCTGGTCAAGACCTTGTCCCGCTTTTTGCGGCCCTGCCAGTTCCATCACCTTTTTTTCAACGACCCTGTCCAGCTCCTCGTCGGACATGCGGGGATTTCTTTCCTTCTCGGTCAGCTTAATGCCGAAAGACACGAGCATATTTTTCAGCCTTTCCTCCATCTTATCAACGAGGTCCATCGCCCGTTTAATTCTTTGGCCTGTCAGGTCCTGAAAGCTCATCTGGACAATGGAATCGGATATCAAAGAGAGGAAAGTCCCGGCGGCTGATTCCATGTAATCAAGAAGGGGCGAGATCTCGCCGGCGGTCTCTTTGCTTACGGCGATCTCGACCTTTTCTCCCCCCTCTCCCCCCACCTCTGTTCTCCCATGCCTCAGTGAAGTTAAGATGTCCTTGATTCTCTCTGTTTCTTCCTGCATGTTTTCCAGGTTGTCCATGATCTTGTTGGCAGCCATTTCAGTGGCCTCGATTACTGCCTTCAGTTGATCGCTGGTCTGGGGCAAAAACTTTGAAGTCAGGTCCGTGATATTGGGGTGAATCTTCGAGTTGATCCCTCTCCTAAAATCGATGATCAGTTGGGCAAGCTCCTTCAATTCACCGGTCAGTTCGTATGCAATGGACCTGAAAAAGCGGTCCCCGTCACTGTCCATGTCTACGTTCAATATCTGCTTGAACAGACCGGTAAGCCTGTCAAATTCCTCGCTCGAGAGTTGTTTATCCACTATGCTCGTAACTTCCTTTTTCAGGTCCCGCCTCATGGTCTCATCCCTTCCTATCAATTGATGCCCCCGTAAAAAATCAGATTTTGGATTCAAGCTGAAGCCGGGGCATTTTCGAGGGTAGTGAAAATCACGGCGCCCCGGCCGGCAATCAAACGATAAATGGCGCCGATTAGCTCTTTGAAAAGCCGAAAAACGCAATTTGGACTCCAGTTACGGTCGTCGGCATAGGGCCCCTGTGCCCTGGCCCGGGCCTGTTTGGCCGCCACTGCCCGCGCCACGTTGACCGCCACGGCCTTCAAGATCGCGGTAAAAGGCACGGCTTTAAAGCCTCGCACTCGCAAGCGTTTGACCCCTGTGAGCCGGTCATACTGGCTCATGGTCGCCTCGATGCCGGCATGCCAGCAATACTTTTGAAGGCATCCTCTTTTGGAACCCACCTTCTTTCAGGATCGGTTCAACCACCACTCTTCCCCTTTTCCAGATAGATGCGCCTTCTTTTCCTGAGGGCCTGGCGTTGCCTTTGAAACACGCAGGCTATAATTTTCTCCCCCACATTTGGGTCCAAGTCCAGGAATTTCACCCCGTGACTGTAATGGATCTTCCCCGACTCTTCTATGGGTGACACCCTGGCTATTTCACCAAATAGATCTATGATAACAAGTGGATACATCGAGAGAATAAAATTGGCACGGATGATATTGCCCGGCTCGACCCGCCTCCTGCTCACCATGTTCATTCCCGATCTGCCGATGTCCCTTCCCGTGGCCTCTTCAATCAGGCCCCCTTCGACCTGCTTGTCGCACAGGAGAGACAGCACCAGGTCCAGCTTTTCGTCTATCCTCAGGAACAGGTCTCTCATGCCGCTGTCTTGAAGCTCCTCTGGATATCTGCTGGGCGGCTCTCTATGGTCGGTTAAGAGATCCCGCCCGGGATAGGGCGGGCCATACTGATCGTGCCGGCTCGATTTTTCGTACTCCTCCCTGGTCAAAACCCCGAACCTGATTTTGAAGAAAAAATTTCCCCTTACGTGCGAACGTCTTTCCTTTCTCGTCATGGAGTCGAACCTTTCTTCAGGATATCAAAGCCCGGTCCCTCAAAGTTTTGTCAAGGGATGGGAATATTTGTGGGGTGCTTGATGCAATTATCGTACCAGCAAGCGCCCAACAAGTTGGTGACAATGCAGGGCTTGGGCGGTTTCTTCTCCGGGGAATAATTTACCGAATTTCTTAAGGGTTGAGGCAAATTTTAAAATTATAAACCCTTCTTGTTGGGTGGATTGATTTTCAAGGGGAGGGGAGCCGTTAGGCCTACAAGTAGCCAATATTATGAAGAACTTGGGATCGTAAACGCCCTACCCAGGAGCCTTGCGAAATTCGGGTTTATACAGGTGCAAATTCTACAGAAGGGCGAGTAGCGGGATACAGGCAACCCGGGGCTCGGCAGGAAACGCCAACTTTTTGACGCCTAAACGATTTAGGCGCAAAAAATCCCGCCTAATTGGCCAACTATGTGATATAGCGAGGTTATTGATGGGCGGCCGGCAGCTCAAAGACGATCGGCGCATCAAAATCCGCTCTTTGATGGCCAGGGGACTCTTGCCGGTTGCCTCTTGCGCCTGAATCGCTCAAATTAGGTTTGAGAAACAATGTCCCGCCGGCAGTCATGGAGCCGCCCCGGGGCAGCGCCCCCCCTGAGCTGGCCGCAGGCGGCGGCGATGTCAGCCCCTTTGCTGTAACGGACAACGGCGGTCTGGCCGGCATCGAGGAGTTGCCGCTGGAACGCGTCGACCACCGCCTGGGCCGGGCGCCGAAAATCGCATCCCGGGTGCTCGTTGAAGGGAATGAGGTTGACCTTGGCGCGGATGCCGTGCAGCAGGGCCACCAGGCGCCGGGCGTCGCCGGGCCGGTCGTTGACGCCGGCAATAAGGATATACTCAAAGGTAATGCGCCGCCGCGGCGCCAGGGGGTAGGCCCGGCAGGCCGCCATGAGGGTCTCCAGGGGATAGCGCCGGTTCACCGGCATCAATGCGCTGCGGGTCTCATCGTCGGCGGCGTTAAGGGAGACGGCCAGGTTGACACGGGTGTCGGCGGCAAGGTCGGCCAGGTGCGGCACCAGCCCCACGGTGGACAGGGTGACCCGGCGGGCCGAGAACCCCGCGCCGCAGTCGGCATCGGTGATCACGGACAGGGCGTCCACCACGGCCCGGTAGTTGGCCAGCGGCTCTCCCATGCCCATGAGCACCACGTTGGTCAGCTTCAACCCCTCGGCGGCCGCCAGGGCGGCCACGTCGCGCACCTGGGCGATGATTTCCCCGCAGGTGAGATTGCGTACCAGGCCGCCCCGGGCCGTCATGCAGAAACGGCACCCCTGGGCGCAGCCGACCTGGGTGGAGATGCACAGGGTGTGGTGCCCGCGCTCGGGAATCAGTACCGTTTCCACCTGCTGGCCGTCGGCCAGGCCGAAGAGAAACTTGCGGGTACCGTCGGTGGCGGTGGCCACCCGGTCGACCGTCAAACGCCGGATGCAAAAATGATCGGCCAACAGCCCCCGCAGGGGCTTGGACAGGTCGGTCATGACGGCAAAGTCGTCGCACTGGCGGCGGTAAACCCAACGCAGGACCTGGTCCGCATGGAAGGAACGAAAGCCGCGGACGGCGAGCCAGGCGCGCAGCCGGGGGCCGGTAAACTCCTGAATATCGGTTTTGTTCGTTGCAAAATTCATAGGCCTGCTATAGTTTAATATTTTCTATCGGCAATCGGCTTGACATAGCATCGAATAACGTCTATCAAAAGCGATTTTATACGGCAACCGAGCAGCGGTGGAATCATGTTCGAAAACCTGTCCGATCGGCTGGCGGGCGTTTTCAAACAGCTCAAAGGCCACGGCAAGTTAACCGAAAAAAACATCGAAGACGGTCTCAAGGAAGTCCGTCTGGCCCTGCTGGAAGCCGACGTCCACTACCGGGTCGTCAAGCAGTTTATCGCCGATGTCAAGGCCCGGGCCCTGGGCGAAGAGGTGATGGCCAGCCTCACCCCCGGCCAGCAAGTGGTCAAGATCGTCAACGAGCAGCTCACCGAGCTGATGGGGGCCAAGAACACCGATCTCAGCCTGGCCGGCACCCACCCGGTGCCGTTGATGCTCGTCGGGCTCCAGGGGTCGGGCAAGACCACCACGGCCGGCAAGCTGGCCGTTTATTTGCGTCAACAGGGACGCAAGCCGTACCTGATTCCGGCTGACGTGTACCGGCCGGCGGCCATCGACCAGCTCCAGACCCTGGGCCGCCAGATCGACGTGCCGGTGTACCCGTCGGCCGCCGAGATGGACCCGGTACAAATCTGCCTGCAAGGGCGGGCGGCGGCCCACCAGGCCGGCTGCGACACGGTCCTCATCGATACGGCGGGCCGGCTGCACATCGACGAGGCCTTGATGGCCGAGCTACGGCGGATCCGCGACGCCGTCAACCCGGCCGACATCCTCCTGGTGGCCGACGCCATGACCGGCCAGGATGCGGTCAACATCGCCAAGGCCTTTGACGAGGCCCTGGACGTCGGCGGGGTGGTGCTCACCAAGATGGACGGTGATGCCCGGGGCGGCGCGGCCCTGTCCATTCGCGCCATCACGGGCAAGCCGATCAAGTTCGTCGGCGTAGGCGAAAAACTCAGCGCCCTGGAGGTGTTCCACCCGGACCGCATGGCCGGCAAGATCCTGGGGATGGGCGACGTGCTCTCGCTCATCGAAAAAGCCCAGGCCGTGGTGGACGACCGGCAGGCAGCGCAGCTGGAAAAGAAGCTGCGGCAAAACGAGTTTACCCTGGAGGATTTTCGCGATCAGTTGCTGCAGGTAAGCAAGATGGGGCCGTTGGGCGACCTGCTGGGCATGATTCCCGGCCTTGGGCGCCACAAGCAGTTGAAAAATCTCCAGGTGGATGAAAAAGAGCTCGACCACGTGGTGGCCATCATCAACTCGATGACCCCCGAGGAGCGGCGTCGACACATGATCATCAACGGCAGCCGCCGCAAACGCATTGCCGCCGGCAGCGGCACCAGCGTGCAGGCGGTGAACCGATTGCTGAAAAATTACGGCCAGATGTTGAAAATGATGAAAAAAATCAACAAAGGCGGAATGCGCGGCCTCGGCCGCGGCATGCTGCCGTTCTGAGGAGAACGACAATGCCGGTGAAAATCAGACTCGCTCGCCACGGCGCCAAGAAACGTCCCTTCTACCGAATCGTGGTGGCAAATTCGGAAAGTCCGCGCGACGGCCGTTTCCTGGAAACCGTCGGCACCTACAACCCGTTGAGCCAGCCGGCACAGGTGGTGCTCAAGAAAGAACGGGTTGAACATTGGATTCAGCAGGGGGCCATCCCCACCGACACGGTCCGCAGCCTGCTGAAAAAGCAGGGCGCCCAGACAAGCGCCGCCTAGCCGTTCGGGACGTCGTTGGCCGCCGACTGCTGACCGCCTCGCCCTGTCCACGCGGCAACCTTCAGCAAAGGAGATGACGCCATGAAAGAGCTGGTCACGTATATCGCCCGGGCCCTGGTCGACCATCCGGATCAAGTCAGCGTCTCCGAAGTGGAAGGCAATCAGACGTCGGTTCTCGAATTGAAGGTCGCCAAGGAAGATCTCGGCAAGGTCATCGGCAAGCAGGGGCGCACGGCGCGTGCCATGCGCACCATCCTGGGGGCCGCTTCGGCCAAGGCCAAGAAGCGAACGGTCCTCGAAATCATTGAGTAAGCCCGTGGATGCCGATCGGCTGGTAGCCCTGGGGCGGGTAACCGGGGTCCACGGGATTCGCGGGGCCGTCAAGATGCGCTTTTACTCCGGAAGCGCCCCGGCGGTCCTGGCGCCCGGGGCTCCCGTTCGATTGCGCCTTTCCAATGGCCAGATCGCCGTGTTCACCGCGTCGGAAATCGCCGCCCAGGGAGGCCGTTATCGTCTTCGCCTGGCGCAGATCGAAGACCGCGACGGTGCCCAGGCCCTGGTGGGGGCCGAGATGGTGGTGGCCCGGCGCGAGTTGCCCGAGCTCGAGGCGGGCACCTATTATTGGGCCGATCTGCTCGGCCTCTCGGTATATGCCCAGGACGGCGCCTGCCTGGGGCGATTGGTAGAAATCCTGGAGACCGGCGGCAACGACGTCTACCGGGTCCAGGGAGAACAGCGGGAGGTGCTGGTGCCGGCCCTGGCCTCGGTGGTGCGCCGGGTCGACCTCACCGCGGGGCGGATGTGGGTCGATCTGCCCGAGGGACTCTGATTGCCGATGCAATTTACCGTCTTGACGCTGTTTCCCGAGCTTTTTGCCCCATTTTGGGACCACAGCATCATCGGGCGGGCCGTCGAAAAAGGACTCATCTCGGCGGCGGCGGTCAATATCCGCGACTACGCCGCCGGGCGGCATCAGGTCACCGACGACCGCCCCTATGGCGGCGGCTGCGGCATGGTGATGAAACCCGAACCGCTGGCGGCGGCCATTCGGGCCGCCAAGCGCCAGTGCCCGGCAGCCGAAACGGTGTTGCTGTCGCCCCAGGGGCGGGTTTTCGACCAGTCCCTGGCCGGGGCCCTGGCCCGAGGCGAAGGGCTGATTCTGGTCTGCGGGCGCTACGAGGGCATCGACGAGCGCATCGGCTCGCTGGTGGACGTGGAAGTTTCCATCGGCGATTACGTCCTCACCGGCGGCGAACTGGCGGCCATGGTGGTAATCGACGCCGTTACCCGGCTGATCCCCGGGGCCCTGGGAGGAGCGGATTCGGCGGAAAATGATTCGTTCGTCGCCCATCGGCTCGAACACGCCCAGTACACCCGGCCGCCGGTCTTCGAGGACCAGCCGGTGCCGGAAGTGCTGTTGTCGGGAGACCACGGCGCCATCGACCGCTGGCGGCGGGAATCGGCGCTGATCCGGACCCTGCTCAAGCGGCCCGATCTGCTGCGGCAGCAGCCCCCGGCCCCCGAGGAGCTTCGGGTGCTCAAGCGATGGTGCGCGGAGGTGCAGGATCTTTTCACCACTGAAGATCTACCTGGCGCTGGTCCACCATCCGGTGGTGAACCGGGAAGGTGAAACCATCGCCTCGGCGGTGACCAACCTCGATCTGCACGACCTGGCGCGCATCGGCTGCACCTACGGGGTGCAGCGGTGCTACATCGTCACGCCCCTGGCCGACCAGCAGGCCCTGGTGCGCCGGATCGTGGACCACTGGACCCGGGGGTTCGGCGCCGCTCGCAACCCGGACCGGTGCCAGGCCATGAAGGGGCTGCGGATCGCGACGTCCCTGGACGAAGCCGCAGCGGCGGTGGAAAAACGCGAAGGGCGCCCACCGCTGCGGGTGGCCACCTGTGCCCGCCCGGATAACCGGCGCCTGACCATCACCGGCTTGCGGGCGGCGGCGAGTAACGGCAGCCCCTGCCTGTTGGTTTTCGGCACCGCCTCGGGGCTGGCCAACGAACTGTTGCAAGAAGCCGACGCCGTTCTGGAGCCGATCCGCGGCGCTGGCGCCTATAACCACCTGCCGGTGCGCGCGGCGGCGGCGATCATTCTCGACCGCCTCGCCGGCGAACGGGCCTGAAAATGATCCCGTGCCGGGTGGCCGGACAGGAATTGGGTATTGCGCTTTTGACCGAATCCGTATACAAGCACCGCGCCGCCAAGCGGCCCGGGTGAAACGGGAACCTCTCCGGCGGGGCAGACCAGGCCGCACCGCCGGCAACGAAACGGAGATTTTTCATGGAACAGATTGCTCAACTTGAACGGGAAATGGTCCGCCTGGACCTGCCGGATTTCAACCCCGGTGACACGGTACGGGTGCACGTAAAGATCAAGGAAGGTGAAAAGGAGCGCATCCAGGCCTTCCAGGGAGTGGTCATCAGCAAGCGCGGCGGGGCGGCCACGGCCACCTTCACCGTGCGCAAGGTATCTTACGGCGTCGGGGTGGAGCGCATCTTTCCCACCAACTCGCCGATCATCGACCGGGTCGAGGTGGTGAGCCTCGGCCGGGTGCGGCGCAGCAAGATCTACTACCTGCGCAAGCTGCGGGGCAAGGCGGCGCGGATAAAGGAGCGCCGGTTCAACTAGGGTTCCGGCAGCCGGACGGTCCGCCCACCGGGCCGTCCGGTGCCAATTCCCCCCAAAAAGGCCATGGATGCAGACCTCTGGGCGCTGGAAACCGAGGCCCGTGCACAAGGCTACCGCACCATCGCCGGTGTGGATGAAGCCGGCCGGGGGCCGTTGGCCGGTCCGGTGGTGGCTGCCGCCGTCATCCTTCCCCACAGCCTGGCCGGCTCGGGCCTTCAAGACTCCAAGAAACTTTCCCCCAAGAAGCGCCGGCACCTCTACCAGGTAATCTACCAGAACGCCACGGCCATCGGCCTGGGCATCGTCGATCCCGTCGAAATCGACCGGGTCAACATTCTCAACGCCTCCCTGGCAGCCATGGCCATGGCGGTTGCCAACCTCTCGCCAGAACCGGATTTTTTGCTTATCGACGGCCAGTTCCGCATTTCGTCATCGCCGTCGCAGCGGCCGGTGGTCAAGGGAGACGCGCTCAGCGCGTCCATCGCCGCCGCCTCCATCGTGGCCAAGGTGAGCCGGGACGCCTTGATGGACCGCTACGATGAGGAGTATCCCCAGTTCGGCTTCGCCCGGCACAAGGGATACCCCACCCGCGATCACCGCAACGCTCTGGCGGTGCATGGGCCGTGCCCGATCCACCGGCTGAGCTTCCGCGGCGCCGCAGCCGCGGGGAGGACCATCCCGTGACCGTCTCCCGCCAAGCCCTGGGACACGGCGGCGAGGACCTGGCCGCCGCCTACCTGCAAGCGGTCGGCTACCGTATTCTGGCCCGCAACTACCGTACCCGCCTGGGAGAGATCGACATCGTGGCCCGCGACGGAGACACGCTGGTCTTCGTGGAAGTCAAGGTGCGGCGCAGTCCGAGCTTCGGCTCGGCCAAGGCCGCGGTGACGGTCGCCAAGCGCCGACGCCTCTCCATGCTGGCGCTGCAGTATCTCAAGAGCCCGGCCGGCCGCCGTTTCTCGCGCGCCCGCTTCGACGTGGTGGCCGTGGATCGGCAGAACGCCGAACAGCAGATCGAACTGGTACAAAACGCCTTTGAACTGGCCTACCCGTGAAATGATGATCTTCGCGGCGCCAGCTTCCAAGGCCAACACGACAGGCCGACCCTTTTTCCCATGACCGACTTGCCGAACGACATAAGCCCGGGGACCCTCTACGTGGTGGCCACGCCCATCGGCAACCCCGATGACATCACCCTGCGCGCCCTGAAGGTGCTGGCCGAAGTCGAGATCATCGCCGCCGAGGATACCCGCGACACCGGCCGGCTGCTGAAGCACCACGGCATCACGGGCCGGCTCATCGCCTACCACGATCACAACGAGAAAAACCGGGCCACCGAACTGGTCCAGCGGCTCCGGGCCGGCGCTTCGGTGGCGGTAGTGTCGGACGCCGGCACGCCGACGGTGTCCGACCCGGGCTACCGGCTCGTCACCGCCGCCCTGGAGGCCGGCCTGCGGGTCGTACCGGTGCCGGGAGTTTCGGCAGCGGTCACGGCCCTGAGCGTCTCGGGGCTGGCCACCGACGCCTTCAGCTTCATCGGTTTCGCGCCGCGCAAAACCGGGCCGCGCCGGGCCCTGCTGCAGCGCCTCGCCCAGCGCAGCGAAACCTTGATCTTCTACGAGTCTCCCCGCCGGGTGACCGCCTTGATCAGCGACCTGATGGCGGTCTTGGGAGACCGACCGGCAGTGCTGGGCCGCGAGATGACCAAGCCCTACGAGGAGTTTCTCCGCGGCGCCCTCTCGGTAATCCAGGAGGCCCTGGCCCGACGGCCGATGGTCCGGGGAGAAGTCACCCTGCTGGTGGCCGGGGCCCCCGAGGCGGCGCCGCCGGCCGATGCCATGCTGGAAAAAACCTTGACAGCGGCCCTGGAGAACCGCTGCGGCTCCACGGCCGACATCGTCCGGGATGTGGCCCGGCGCTTCGGCGTGCCGCGCAAGACGGTGTACGCGCTGGCGCTTAAGATCCGGCAAGAGGTTGACACCGGCGGCGATGGGTCGCAACCTTGACAGACAAGAAAATGGCGCCGTTCTTGCCTTCAACCACTTCTTCGACAATGCGGCGTTGATCCCAACGAAAAGAAAGGAACCGATTTCCATGGACCGAATCGACGCCATCTTCAACCCCACCACCGTCGCCGTGGTGGGCGCCTCCACCGTTGCCGGCAAGGTGGGCCACGACATCTTCGTCAACATCCTGCGGGGGGGCTACACCGGCACCCTCTACCCGGTCAACCCCAAGGCCAAGAGCGTGGCCAGCGTGCGGGCCTACCCGGACATCGCCGAGATCCCGGACACCGTCGATCTGGCCATGCTCGTCGTGCCGCCGCCGGCGGCCCTCAAGGCCGTGGAAGACGCCATCGCCAAGGGGACGCGGGGAATCGTCATCGTTTCGGCGGGCTTCCGCGAGGTGGGCGGCCAAGGGCTGGAAATCGAGAACCGGATCAAAGACATGTGCCGCGAAGCGGGCGTGCGCCTGGTGGGGCCCAACTGCCTCGGGGTGATCAATCCCAACCCGATGGTGCGACTCAATGCGAGCTTTTCGGCCCGCATGCCCAAGCCGGGCAACATCGCCTTCATCTCCCAGAGCGGTGCCTTGTGCACCGCGGTCCTCGATTTCGCCGCCGACCGCGAGTTCGGCTTTTCCAAGTTCATCTCCATCGGCAACAAGGCCGACGTGGACGAGCTGGACCTGTTGCGCTACTTCCACGCCGATCCGGACACCGAGGTGATCATGCTCTACATCGAGGAGCTGCGGCGCAGCGGCACCGAGTTCATCGAAGCCGTCAAGGAGATCACCTCCGGCATCCTGCCCAAGCCGGTGCTGGCCATCAAGTCCGGCCGCACCGGGGCCGGCGCCGCCGCGGCCGCCTCCCACACCGGGTCTTTGGCCGGCAGCGAGTCCCTCTACGACGCCCTTTTCAAGCAGTGCGGCGTCATCCGCGTCGAATCCATCGACGAGCTGTTCGACTTCGGCTCCGCCTTCGCCTACAAGAACGAAACCGCCCTGGGCAAGCTGCGGCGCAAGGTACCCGACGGCAACCGGGTGGCCATCGTCACCAACGCCGGCGGCCCGGGGATCGTGGCCACCGACATGACCGTTTCCAGCGGGTTGCGCCTGGCGGAATTCGGCGAGGAGACCATCGCGGCCCTGGCGAGCCACCTGCCGGCGGCGGCCAACCTGAAAAACCCGGTGGACGTCATCGGCGACGCGGCCCAGGACCGTTACGAGAACGCCCTGGGGGCGGTGATCCGGGACGAGAATGTCGACGGCGCCCTGGTGATCTTGACCCCCCAGTCGATGACCAACGTCCTCGGCACCGCCGAGGCCATCACCCGCATCGCCAGCCGCAGCCACAAGCCCATCATCTGCTGTTTCATGGGCGTGATCGACGTCTCACCGGGCGTCAAGTACCTCCAGGAGCACGGGATTCCCGTCTACCGCTTCCCGGAGAATGCCGCCAAGGCCCTCGGTGCCCTCTACCGCTACAGCCGGTGGCTCAACCGCCAGATCCTGGCCCCCTTCACCCTTACCCACGACCGGGAAAAGGCCGCGGGCATCATCGCCGGCTGCCTCGACCGGGGCCAGACCTACCTGGGAGAGCTGGACGGTTTGGCGCTGCTGCAATGCTACGGCTTCCATACCCTGCCCACCGAGCTGGCCGTGGACGCCGACGCGGCGGTGACCATCGCCGAGAAAATCGGCTTTCCGGTGGTGATGAAGATCGTCTCGCCCCAGATCGTCCACAAGAGCGACGCCGGCGGGGTACAGGTGGGACTGGCGGACCCGGACGCGGTGCGCCGCGCCTTCGACGAGATCGTGGCCAGCGCCCGGGCCTTCGACCCGGCCGCCGAGATCCAGGGCGTGCTGGTGCAGCAGATGGCCGCCCCCGGCGAAGAACTGATTCTGGGCCTCACCCGCTACCCGGTCTTCGGCCCCCTGCTGATGTTCGGCCTGGGCGGCATTTTCGTGGAAGTTTTCCAGGACGTGGTCTTTCGGCTGGCGCCGGTGACGCGCAACTCGGCCCGCCGCATGATCCGCAGCATCCGCGGCATCAAGCTGCTGCAGGGGTTTCGCGGCCGCCCCAAGGCGGACATCGAGGCCCTGGAACGGCTGCTGGTGGGGCTGTCGGACCTGGCGCTGGACCATCCTCAAATCAAGGAACTGGACATCAACCCTTTGCGGGTCCACCCCGAGGGACAGGGGCACACCGTGGCCGACTGCCGCATCCTGCTGGCGCCCGAAACCAGATCCTGACAAACTCGCCAAAAGGCAAAAATCACCACGTCGGTGAGCAGCAGGTCGATGCGGCCATTGGAGCGCCTGGAACCCGGAACCGGCGCTTCAGTAACTTCCTAACAGCTTGAGAAAATCGGCCCGCTCGGCCAGGAGACGGCGGGTTTCGGCGTGCTCGGCCGTCTCCAGGTCCGCTTCCAAATCGATATAAAAGAGGTAGCGCCACGGTTCGCCGGGCAGCGGGCGCGATTCGAGCTTGATCATGTTGATGCCGCACTCGGCGAAAACCTGCAGAATCGCCAACAGGGCCCCGGGCCGGTTGGGCGCCGTGCAGATCAGGGATGTCTTCTGCCCCTGGCGCCGGTCCAGCGGGGCCTTTCCGATCACCACGAAACGGGTGTAGTTGCGCGGGTTGGTCTCGATCCCCGCGGCGAGCACCGCCAGGCCGTAGGTCTCGGCCGCCACCCGGTTGGCGATGGCGGCGTCGCCGGGCGTCTCGGAGCGTCCCACCCGCTCGGCGGCCCCGGCGGTATCGCTCACCGCCACCCGCTCCCAGTCGTACTGCTCCAGGTAGTGGAGGCACTGGCCGAAGACCTGGGGATGGGACAGGACCCGCCGGATGTCGGCGAGCCGGGTACCGGGCCGGGCCACCAGGTCGTGGACGATGCGCAGCTTGATCTCGCCGACGATCTTCAAATCGTAGGTGAGCAGGTGGTCGTAGTTCTGATGGATGCTGCCGCTGAGGCTGTTCTCGATGGGCACGATACCGAAATCGGCCCGGCCGTCGGCCACGGCGTCGAAGACGTCCTTGAAGCTGGGCAGGGCCACGGCCTCAACCTGCTCGCCGAAGTACTGCCGGCAGGCCTTGTGGCTGAAGTTGCCCGCCCGCCCCATGAAGGCGGCGCAGCGGCTGGGTTGACGGCCTTCGGAGACGGGGCGCCGCATGGCAGCGGCCTTGTCCAGGTAGGCGAAATCGACCTGCTTGTCCACCACGGGGGCAATGACGTACAAGTCGCGCATCAGTTGGGCGAACTGGTCCGGGTAGAGACTCTGGGGGCCGTCGGAGAGGGCGTTATCCGGATCGTGGTGCACCTCGATCATCAGCCCGTCGGCCCCGGCGGCGATGGCGGCCCGGGCCATTGGGGCGACCTTTTCCCGGATCCCGGTGGCATGGCTCGGATCAATGAGCACCGGCAGGTGGGTGAGCTGGCGCAGCACCGGGATAGCCGTCAGGTCCAGGGTGTTGCGCGTAAACGGCTCGAAGGTGCGGATGCCCCGCTCGCAGAGGATCACGTGGGGGTTGCCCTCGGCCAGGATGTACTCGGCGCTCATGAGCCACTCCTGGATCGTGGCCGACAGGCCGCGCTTGAGCAGTACCGGCTTGCCCATGCGGCCCACACACTTGAGCAGCTCGAAGTTTTGCATGTTGCGCGCGCCGATTTGCACCAGGTCCACGTACTTCATCATCAGGTCGGCCTGGCCCGTGGCGGTCATTTCGGCCACCACCGGCATGCCGAAGGTCTCGCGCACCTCGGCCAGGTACTTGAGCCCCTTCTCGGCCAACCCCTGGAAGGCGTAGGGCGAGGTGCGCGGCTTGAAGGCCCCGCCGCGGAAAATCACGGCACCGGCCTTGCGCACCGCGGCGGCGATGGTCATCACCTGCTCGCGGCTTTCCACGGCGCACGGCCCGGCCACCACCACCAGCCGGTCCGCGCCCACGGTTACGTCGCCCACCTGCACCCGGGTATCCTTCGGATGCATGTCTCGTCCGGCGAGCTTGAACGGCGTGCCCACCGGCACCAGGGCCGCGACGCCTTCCAGACGCTCCAAAAAGGCCGGGTCCACCGACTCTCCGCCCAGGATGCCGATCCGCGGCACTCCCTGGTCGCCGAGATCCCGGCAGTCGTAGCGGTTGCGGCGCAGGGTCTGCAAGAGGCGGGCCCTGGCCTCCACAGACAAATCAGGGGCAAGTTCCAGAATCATCTCTTTTTTCCTTTCGATGCAACGGTGAGCGGACTTTTTTCCGCGATGAGACGCCGCGCCAAAAACGAACCCCGGAGGGAGCAGGTCCTTCCGGGGTCCATAAAAAGAAAACCCGGATGGACCGATTCAGTCCATCCGGGGTGCAATCAGGCGGTCGCCGGCCTACACGTCCGGATGGACGCTTCTAAAACCAAAAAAGAAGCGTCCGGCAAAAAAACAGCGGTGCAGCGGGCGGAACGGTTTCATGTCTCTTTTCCTCGTGACAAGCTGTAGCCTGAATGGCGAACTCTTGTCAAGACGACCTTTTGATCTGCCGCAACCGTTCAATGATCGGCGCCATGCGCTCCCGCTGTTCGGGAGGGACCATCAGCGCCGGCATGCGCCGGTTGGACGCCAGATTCATGGGCACCGGGTCCAGTTGTCCGCGGCCATAGGCTTCCTTGAAACCGGGCCGGCCCAGCAAAGGCAGCAGGTCCGAGAGGTTGCCGGTGGCCCCGGCGGCGTCCAGGTCTTCGATGACCTGCTGAAAGACGGTGTTGACGGTGATGAGAAAATCGTCGATGGTGGCGTAGCCGACCGCGCCGCAGGGCCGGGTCGATACCATGCAGCGGCAGGCGAAGGGGCGCAGCGGATAGATCGGACAGCAGCGGTTGTGCAACAAGGGGCAGGGACCGGCTGCCGGATCGGCTTCCTCCTCCGGCAGCGCTTCGCCGTCCAACGCCATGGCCGCGATGCTGTTGATCCCCGTCCGCGGCCGAAAACGCCGCGGATCCGGGGCCGCCGCAAGGGACGCCAGGACCGCTTCGGCCGCATCGCCCAGCCCCGCGACGATCCCCAGGGCCTCCAGGGTCGTCAAGGTGACATTGGCGGTGCAGCAGGCGTCGCAGCCCCGGTGGCAGGCCAGCTCGCGAGAGGCCAGCACCTCGTCGTAGATGTCATAGATGCGTTGCAACGCGTTAAGCCGATCTTCAAGCACGCGAGTCACCGGGGACCTCACCAACCGTTCATTTGAAATCTGAAATTTCTCCGGAGGAAAACGCCATGTCCGCCAGCACCGTATACTACATGGACCTGAGCGCCAAGTGGAAAGAGAACCTCGTCCAGAAGCTCGGCCGCCTCATGGCCCGTGCCGGCCTGGCCAAAACGATTCACCAACGGGATCTGGTAGCCGTCAAGCTGCACTTCGGCGAGCTGGGCAACCTCGCCTACATCCGGCCGCCGTTTCTGCGGCGCATCGTCGAAGACGTGTGCAGCGCCGGCGGCCAGCCGTTTCTCACCGACGCCAACACCCTGTATGCCGGCACCCGCGGAGATGCCGTCAGCCACCTGAGGACCGCCATCGTCAACGGCTTTTCCTATGCCGTGGTGGGCGCCCCCCTCATCATCGCCGACGGGCTGCGGGGCCGCAGCGAAACGGCGGTGCCCATCGATGGGAAGCGTTTCGATACCGTTTACATCGCCGAGGAAATCGCCGCGGCCGACGCGCTGGTATCGGTGGCCCACGTCAAGGGTCATGAATTGGCCGGATTCGGCGGCACCATCAAGAACCTCGGCATGGGCTGCGCATCGCGCCGGGGCAAGCTGGCCCAGCACTCCACCGTGCACCCCAGGGTGAAAAGAAGGCGCTGCGTGGGCTGCGGCGAGTGCGTGGCCCACTGCAGCCAGCACGCCCTGTCGCTGGTGGAGAAAAAGGCGGTCATCGACGACGGGCGCTGCATCGGCTGCGGCGAATGCATTCTGGTCTGCCCCAACGGGGCCATCCAGGTCCAATGGAACCAGAGCGTATCGGTATTCCTGGAGAACATGATCGAGTACACGGCCGGGGTGCTGGCCACCAAGCCGAAGAAGGCCTTTTTCATCAATTTCGTCACCAACGTCTCGCCCGGCTGCGACTGTCTGCCCTTCAACGACAGTCCCATTGTACGCGACATCGGCGTGCTGGCAGCCACCGACCCGGTGGCCATCGACCAGGCCGCCGTGGACCTGATCAACCAGGAAGCCGCCCTGCCCGGCACCGCCCTCAAGACCCACACGGCCCCCGGCGAGGACAAGCTGCGCGGCTTGTATCCCGAGGTGGATTGGCCTCACCAGCTAGCCTACGCGGAAGAGATGGGCCTGGGGAAGCGAAAGTACAAGCTGGTGCGGATCTGACCGGCGGACATCGGCCCAGGCGAAAGCGGTTTTATTGCTTTTTGGCCTGCCGGCATTAGGTTGAATGGCCGGAGGCGACGCAAAACCGAGGGGAGGAATCGCCATGCATGAATTTTTCATCGCCATCGCGCTTTTCGGCCTGTTTGTCGCCGGGCTGCCCCTGCGCCAGCGGCGGCACCCGGGCCAGGCGGGCGGCGGCTGCGCCCACCACGGCGGCCGTATCCGCCGCCCCGGTTGTTCGCCCCGGGCCGGGGTCGCCTCCCCTCCCCCCGCGTCCCGCTAAGCCGCCGCCGTGGAAGCCTTGACATCCTATCGCCAGTTGGTGGCCAAAGTCGACGCCCAATGGGCCCGCAGCGCCCAAATGCTCGGTGCCAGGCTGCACTGCGGCCCGGGCTGCT
>Ga0190347_1000272_pt1 | contig 16913 bp, 15 predicted proteins | sample 48721356_MG_FD_161652 | JGI IMG/M metagenome (GOLD analysis project Ga0190347, IMG submission 161652) | Hydrothermal vent microbial mat bacterial communities from Southern Trench, Guaymas Basin, Mexico - 4872-13-5-6_MG | ecosystem: Environmental > Aquatic > Marine > Hydrothermal vents >...
CAAACCACCCTTTCATCGGAGAAAAGACAGATATTTGGAAATGTTTTCCCATTGGTGGAAAATAAGATTCAAAGTCCGTATGTTCTCCTGTTTCTGCCACCTTGGCATATATGTCGACATAGGGAGGGGGACAGGTCTGATATATTTGGGTGGCCAACCGGTTTTTTGCCGATTCGCGGGGAATGTTTGTGTGAATTTCGAAAGCAGGGTTTAAATCAATAATTTCATAATCAACCGGTTTACCGTGTTCATCATAAACCATCCGGTGCAGGGCAAACCCCTCATTCATTGAATTAAAAAGCGACCTGTATTTTCTCTCGCTTGCTTCTAATGCCTCCATGGCTTGGACCCGCTCGGTAATATCCCGAACAACTCCGATGGATCGGACGATGCGGCCAGCACTATCTTTGTGATGTCGGCACCTCTGTTGAACAAACCGTATCTCCCCGGTATCCTGCCGGACGATGCGGTGTTCGATTTCATAGACGTCCCGCCCTTCATCGACCGACCGGGTATAGGCGCTGTACACGGCCTCGCGGTCATCCGGATGAACGTGTTCCAGGAAGGCCTCAATGGTGGCAGCGAAGTTTTCAGGATCGACTCCGAAGATACGGAAGACCTGGTCCGACCATAGCAGAGTATCCTCGGCAATATCATACTTCCAGCTCCCCACATTGCCTATTGCCTGTGATTTTGAAAGGAGTTCCTGATTTTCCGCCAATTTTCTTTGGGTGACCAGGCGCTGTTCTTCAGTCCCGAGAAGGCACCCGATAACCATAGTGGTTGCCGGAAAGAGCAACATGACCGGCAGCCAGATATTTTGAATCACGGTCAGTCCGGCAGGCCAGGGAATCAGCAACTGGCAGGCCAGCATGACGATGTGGGCGACAATCCCGATGCCGTAGAGCAACAGCGGACCATATTTTTCCGGATGGTTACCGGCTTTACGCCGAAAGAACAGGCCAACCAGCGAGGTTGCGGCAATGGTGGCAAGTCCGGCCCAGATGCCGGGGCCGCCCATAAAGGCCCGGTATGCGCCTGCAAGCACCGCGGCAATGGCTGCACAGGTCCCGCCCCCGAATAAACCCGCCAACGTCAAAACAATGGAACGGCCGTCGTAGATGATTCCTGGAGCATAACGAAACGGCATCATCATGCCGGCGATGGCAATGCCTCCGAAAAGAAGCCCGAGGCCTACCCTGGCCCACTCCTCGTGCCTTTGGCGCATCCGGCCGAGCAGGCTGTAGAGGGCGCAAAGCGCCACCAGCAAGACAACGTTATGGATCAATTCAACATACATGGCTGCTTCCATAAAACCTGTTTTTTTCTGCGTTTGATTTCCGTCTTTTTACTCCATTTATTCAGAATACAATTTCTTCATACAGTCGGGACACACACCATGGGAAAATTTGAGTTCCTGAAAACGCTTCGTCAAATAGTCGGCCGGGGGTACCCACGGATGTCCTTCTTTTTCATCATCCTGGATTTTACTGCAATAAGCGCAAATGGGTATAAAACCCTCCAGTCCCTTATCTTGAGCAGCGGATGCTTCGAGCATTTTCAGGATTTCTTTTTGCCGCGTAATGTCCCGGACCACGGCAAATATGGTTTCTTGTCCTTGGTAAGGAATGATCCTCTCGTTGATTTCTACAACGACTGCCGTCCCGTCCCTTTTCCTGTAAAGCAATTCGTATCGCTCCGCTGCAGTTTCTCCGTTACGGCGTTTGCGGGTCCGCTCCTCAAGAAGGCCGATGGCCTCTTCGGTGCATATGGCCTTATGGTTCTTTGATAACAATTCCCTCCTGGTGTAACCCAGAAGGTCCGCAAATGCGTGGTTGACGAAAAGGAAGCGATCATTTTGGCAGACAAAAATACCATCCCGGGACCTTTCCACCATTAAGCGGTATTTCTCTTCGCTGGCTTTGAGCGCTTCTTCCGCCTTTTTCCGTTCGGCGATCTCCCTGTTGAGGACGGCGATTGAAGCGGTAGATTTCTTCAAGTCCTTCGTCATCCGATCAAAGGCCCTCGACAGTTCGCCGACCTCATCTGTTGCGTCGGTGCCGACCTGATGATCCAAATGGCCCGCTCCGATCCGTCGGATGCCTTCTTGAAGATTTATTATTGGCTTGGTTATGCTGCTTCTCATCCAGAGCAGGATGCCCACCATGAGCCCAGTGAGCAAGGAAAGGGAACTCGCAATTGCCACCGAAGTTCGATATAATGTTGAAGCCAAATCAGACTGGATTTCCCGTTGCAACTGAAGGATGAGTGATGTCGCTTCCTGCAGTTTTACCATCAGTTGAACCGTCAATCTTTCTTTGAGTTCCTGTGAGAGAGCGTTCCCCTGTTTGCCGGAGTCCCTTATTTTTTTTACGATGGCGACGAGCCGGGAAAAATCGGCCTTAACGCTTTGCAGATCGCTGATTATATGATCGACTGTGGATCTTTTTTCAGGGGCACTGGAACGCCATTCACCGAAAAGCTCTAACAAAGAATCGCACACCGATCGCCACTGGGCCAGAGATCTTTCCCCGAAAAAATGTGAATACTCGTGGGTTGTGCTTTGTAGTATGCTAATGTAATTTATGCTTTCAGCGATTTTCTCGGCCTTAACCTTCGTTTTTTTCACCGATCGAGCCGAAGCGAAGACCAGGGCCCCCACCGTCATGGCAAGAACAACAGATAACACAACGCCAATCTTTAATCTGGTTTGAATCTTCATCGCATCCTTCTAGCGTATCATCGTATCTGCTTCAGGTTTGATGGCACCTAACGCTTCGGGGCAAATGTAGTTGATATAATTCGGGATTTCTTTTTTGTCGGTGAGCTTGTTCTCGATGGCCCATCTCGCTATTTCATCCCAACTGACCAATAAGGCCTGATCCAATGTAAGCCTGAACGCGAAATCGTTCCAGACACCGGGCACTTGGTTTTCGTCCAAGTTAAAACTTGCGGCTATTATGCCTTGAGCCTTTTGCCTGTTCTTGATTGCAAATGTGGCCGCTCTGTCAATGGCTTTTAGAAAACGCTTCATGGTCTCCAGGTGTGGTTCGGCAAAACGCTTCATGACCGCAATGTTGAAAGTTGTTCTGTAGATTTCGGAACTGGGCAGTTCCAGTGCGTTATCCCCTAAAAGGCGGATCGCTTTCCGGTCATAGGGCTGCCAAACGGAGATTGCATCCACTTGGTTGTTTTTCAATGCATCCGGCAAATCAACCGTTTTTAGCGGAACCATTTTTATGTCGTTCATTGATAAGCCGTTATGGAGCAGAAACACCGCGAGAAAAAAATGGCTTGACGTTCCCGGGTTTGCCCCGACTCTTTTACCCCTTAGATCGTCCCCTTTCTTGATCCCGGCGTCTTTTCGGGTGATGATTTTGACGAATCGAAATGACTGCGTGAAGCTTGTCACGAGGCAAAAATCATCTCTCTTGAAACTATTCAGCACAATCGGCAGGTCCGCGACAGTTGACAGGTCAACCTCCCCCGCGAACAGGGCCTCAGTGGCCATTTTACCGCTGGGATATTCTTTCAGTGTGACGTCAAGCGCTTCCTCGGCAAAGAAGCCGCTCTCTTGAGCGATATACACGGGAATAGACAAAAAGGACCTGGAAACTCCAACGGTCAGTTTCTTTCTCGTCTGAAGTTCATTTGACCCGCAGCCGCAAAGAACAAGACCACCGATGAAGAAGCCCGCGATGGCCAAAAGCAGCTGCAGCAGGTTGGGAGATGCTGTACATTTCCACGCATTGATCGAAGCGTCCTGTTTGATCGTATTGTTGTTTCTCATCATGACGTTGTCCCAGATTTTTTCTCCAGCGGATCAAGCCAGGCCCGGTCACAAGCCCAGCGCAGCAGTTCGGGTTTTACAGAAACCCGTATCATGGGTCGCTTCCCACGTCGATCTGTCCGGTTACCGCCGGCGCGTTCTTGGGCACCTTTTGCGCCACGGAGCCGAACCTGAAATTGACCTTTTCCCCGTGACTGGCCATGACCACCGGGTCCACCTTTTCCTTGTCGATGAGCTTGAGAATTTCCCGGGCCGGGTCGCCCACCGCTAGGGGCTTGATGTACAGCGGGCAGCCTTCCGGGTATTTTTCGCAGATCCGCGCCAAGCGCTTGGTGGCCGTCTTGACGGATTGGCAAGACGGCGACAGCGGCAGCCCCGGGGCCGGCCGAATTTGCCTTGACAGCTTTTTGTCAGAAAACTATACGTCGTCGGCATCTTGAGAAGCCCTCGGGGGTGACGCCAGCGCTTACCGTCGGCGTCGATACAGGGTTCAATCGCAGCAGGAGGTACTGAGAGATGCGCAGATGGCTTCTGGCACTGATGCTGATGGCAACGACTTTCCCCCCGCCGGCGGTTTGGGCCGGCGGCTCGGGCGCCTACCCCAACGGCGCCGACGATTTCATGGCCGGGGTCGTGCCACCGCCGGGCACCTACCTGATGCTCTATTCGAACTACTACAGCGCCGACCGCTACAAGAACAACCTTGGCGACAACTACGAGGTCGGCCCCTTGGCCGACCTCGACATCAGCGTCTGGGCCAACGTGGTAAGGGTGGTACACGTGACCGACATCCGCATTCTGGGGGCCAACTGGGCGGTCCAGACCCTGATTCCGGCGCTGGACATGGATTTTGAATTCGGCGCGCCGTTTGAGGCCCTGAACGATTCGCACTTCGGCCTGGGAGACATCATCGTCAACCCGCTGCTGCTGGCCTGGCATGGAAAACATTTCCACTGGGCGGCCGGCTTGGACACCTTTCTGCCCACCGGCAGCTATGACAAGTACAGGGAGCCGATCAATCCAGGCAACAACGTGTGGACCTTCGAGCCGGCCTTCGGCATCACCTACCTCAACGGGCCCATCGACCTGTCCATGAAGCTGATGTACGATTTTTCCACCACCAACGATGACTACCTGGATCCGCGCAACGGCCGGACGGTGGACCTGGTGCCGGGCCAGGAGTTTCACACCGACTTTGCCGCCGGCTACAGCTTTGCCGAGAATTGGACCGTCGGGGTGAGCGGCTACTTCTACCAGCAGACCACCGACGACGAAGTCGACGGCGTGGACGTGCCCGACGAACGGGGCCGGGTGCTGGCCCTCGGTCCGGCCATCAAGTATGCCCACAAAAACATGTCTTTTACCTTCAAGAGCCTTTTTGAAACCCAGGTCAGAAACCGCCCGGCGGGCAACTCCACCTGGTTTCGCTTCATCTATGCCTTCTAGTGCAACGCGACGGCGACGCGTCAGCGTCACTCGCCGATGATCTTGACCAGCACCCGCTTGCGCCGGCGACCGTCAAACTCGCCGTAGAAAATCTGCTCCCAGGTGCCGAAATCGAGGCGCCCGCCGGTGACCGCCACCACCACTTCGCGGCCCATGACCTGGCGTTTCATGTGGGCGTCGGCGTTGTCCTCGCCCACGTTGTGGCGGTATTGGGACACCGGTTCATGGGGAGCGAGCTTCTCCAGCCAGGCATCGTAGTCGTGGTGCAAGCCGGGCTCGTCGTCATTGATGAACACCGACGCGGTGATGTGCATGGCGTTGACCAGCGCCAACCCCTCACGGATGCCGCTGTCATCGATGCACTGCTGGACCTGCCCGGTGATGTTGACAAAGGCTCGCCGGGTCGGAATCTCGAACCACAGTTCCTTGCGGTAAGTTTTCACGGTTGTTCCAATCCTTCGGGTCGGGGCGCGGTGAGAAGCAGCTCCTTCTTGACGATCAGACGCTTCTTCTCCACTTCGTCCACGCCGGCGACGGTGATGGCGAACATGCCGGTTTCCGTGCGCTCCACCCAGCCTTTTTCCCGCAGGTACCAGAGGTGAAAGTCCATCTGGTACTGGGGGCACTCCAGGACCTGCTCCAGGTGAATCGCGCCGACCCCGCAGTCTCTGGCATCGCGGCGCCGGGCGATGTAGAGCGTCGACAAGATGCCGTGGCGCAGGGCTTCGTCGCCGCTCAAGTCGCCCAGGACGTCGCTTTCTTTGCGAATCTGGGCTTGGACGGCGCGCACCCGGTCGTAGGTGGCATCGTAGGCCGCCCGCTTTTCCGAATCGGAAAGGACGCTGTAGGCCTCTACCAGCATGCTGAAGCGCTCCACGTCTCCGGAACTGCCGCTGTCCGGGTGGTAGCGCTTGGCCAGGAAACGGAACACGCGTTCGATGGTTTCCTGGTCCGCGTTGGGGCTGACCTGCAAACTTTCGTAGTAGTCAAGGAAGCCGTTTTGTTTCACCGGATCACCTCCCTGCCGCACGGCCGTGCCGCGATCGGTTGAAAAAAAGCGGCATGAATTTCGAGGTGTTTCCTGGGATCAAGCCATCCGAGGGGCCTGGACGCGTTTGTCGGGGCTGTACTTACGTTCCAGGCGCCGGGCCACGTCGCTCATGGCATAACAGCAGACAAAGTAGAGCACGGCGATGGTGGTATAGATCTCGAAGGGATAGATCATCAATCGGTTGTTGATCGTCTGGGCCACGGTGGTCAGCTCGAAGACGCCGATGATGTACGCCAGGGAAGTATCCTTGAACAGGGCGATGAACTGGCCCACGATGGCCGGGATCATGATTTTCAGGGCCTGGGGCAGGATCACCAGGCGCATCGCCTTGATGTAGCTCAAGCCCGAGGAGACGGCGGCCTCCATCTGGCCGTGGGGAATGGCCGAAACCCCGGCACGGACGATTTCCGCCAGATAGGCGCCGGAAAAGACGGTGAAGGCGATGGTGGCGCTCCAAAAGACGTCGATCTGCATGCCGGTCAGAATGGGTGAGAAGAAATAGACCCAGAAGATGACCATGATCAACGGGTTGCCCCGGATCAGCTCGATGTAAAGAATGCTGGGGGTGCTGACGAAGGCGTGGCGGCTCAGGCGTCCGAGGCCCGCCGCCAGCCCCAGGCCGAAGCTGACGGTGAGCGATATCGCGGCCAAGACAATGCTCAGCGCCAGGCCGCCGAGGCCGAGAAAAATTTCGCCGCCGGTGGGGCGGGGAAAGGTCCAGATGAGCAGGGCCCGCAGATTGGCGGCGATGACGCCCCAATTGAACGACCAGAGCACTTTGCCGAGTGCCGCCAACAGCAGCAGCAAAAGCAGTACAAAAACGAGGCGGCCGGCGACGATCCCAAGGCGCCACAAGCGGGCCAGGATCTGCTTTCCCGACGAAATGTACAGGGCTTCCTCCACCTTTGGCGACCGCCGGCGGGCGGCCGGTGGCCACACGCGCCGCATCACGCGCCAGCCGGCGCCAGCCCCGATGGCCAGTGGGCGCACGGCCGCGCCCAGGGCGCGGTCGAAAAACGACAGCGGCCTCTGATCGCCGATGGTCAAATGGTGGTTGACGCTGTTCATCACGAGGCTGATGAGCAGCGACAGGCTGAGGTAGATCACGGTGGCCGCCGTGGTGGCCTCGAAACCGCGAAAGGTGAAGGATTCGATCTGCTGCGCCTGCCAGCACAGGTCGGCCACCCCGATGGTCATGGCCAGGGACGAGTTTTTCATGTTGTTGAGAAACTCGCTGCCCAACGGCGGGATAATGATGCGAAACGCCTGGGGCAAGATCACGAAGCGCAGGGTTTGAAGACGGTGCAAGCCCGAGGCGGCCGCCGCCTCCAGGTGGCCGCGGGGGATGGCCTGGATGCCGGCGCGCACCACCTCGGCGATAAACGAGGCGGTGTAGATGCTCAGGCCGCCGGTGGCGGCCCAGAATTCGAAGTTGTGCCGGTAGAGAAAGGCGCTGGCCGACTCGGGCAGCGCCACTGGAAAGGCGAAGTACCAGAAGAAAAGCTGCACCAGCAGGGGGGTGTTGCGGAAAAACTCGACGTAAGCGGTGGCAAAGCCGCGTAGCGGCTTGAACGTCGAAAGTCGCGCGATGCCCAGCAGGGTTCCCAGCACCAGCGCCACGGCGGCACTGATAAGCGAAATCTGCACCGTGACCACCAGCCCGCGGAGCAACCAATAACCGAAGACCTCCTTGTAGGTCGGGTTGACCTCCCAGAGCACCGCCCAGTGGAAATCATAGCCGAAGTCCATCCGGGTGAAGGCCCCCAGGATAATGAGGGCCAGGCCGGCGACCACACCGATCTGCTGCAGTGTTTTCTTCCAGGTTTCCATGGCGGCGGGGCAAGGGCGTAAGCGTGTGCGGAAATCGTCGAAGACGGATGGCATCCGAAAAAACAGCCACCGCAGAGCTCACAGAGTGCTTTTGGAGGGCCTTGCTTCCCGTGTTCTCTGTGTTCTCTGCGGTGCCATCACATCGTCACATCACCTTTGCGGACACGGCTCAGGCGTATCAGGGCCAGGTTTCAATCTTCTCTGTCATCGGGAAGTAATAGGGCGTGTCGGGACCGTACCACTTGTTGTAGATTTTCATATAGGTACCGTCGCGCCACATATCCTGGATGGCGAAGTTGACCGCATCGCGCCAGTCGCTGTCGTTCTCGGGCAGCCCGATGCCGTATGGCTCATCGCTGAAGAAATCGCCCACCAGTTCGTATGTTCCGGGCTCCTTGGCCGCGTAGCCGAGCAGGATGGTGCTGTCCGTGCTCCAGCCCTCGACCTTGCCCTGTTTGAGGGCCAGAAAGCATGACGGCTCGTCCTGGTAGCTGATGACGTTTTTCTCCGCCTCCGGATCACCGAGTTTCTTGAGCAGGTTCATGATATTCTTTTCACTGGTGGTGCCCTGCATGGAGGCGATCTTCTTGCCGATAAAATCTTTGTGACTCTTGTACTTGCCCTTTTTGGCGAGGATCTTCTGGCCGTCGAAAAAGTAGGTAATGGAAAAATCGATGGTCTGGTCGCGCTCGCGCTTGTGGGTCATGTTGGCGGTGCTCAAATCGATGCGCCCGGAGGTGAGAAACGAGATGCGGGTCTTGTTGTTCACCTTGACCTTTTCCATCTTCAGTTCCTTGCCCATCTGCTGGCCGATGCGGCGCACCACCTCCGTAGCGATGTCCACGTCAAAGCCGACCCACTCGTTCTTGTCATTGAAGTAGGCCGCGGGAATGCTGTTGTACATCAGTCCAGCGCGCACCACGCCCTCTTTGAGCACCTTCTCATAGGTGGGGCCGGCGATGCAGAGGCCCGGCACCAGCAACACGACGAGCACGGCGGCCCACATGCCGCCCTTCCACAACCTTGCCTTCATCACGCACCTCCTTGATTGAGTGGAATAAAAGTGAAATGGTTAATGGCTCAGGATCTTGCTAAGAAACGAGCGGGTCCGCTCGTGCTGGGGCCGCGAGAAGAAGTCCGCCGGAGGGGCGACCTCCAGGATCTCGCCGGCGTCCATGAAAAAAACCCGGTCGGCCACCTCCCGGGCAAAGCCCATCTCGTGGCTGACCACCACCATGGTCATCCCTTCCCGGGCCAAGTCGCGCATGACGTCGAGCACCTCGTTGATCATCTCGGGATCCAGGGCGCTGGTGGGCTCGTCAAAAAGCATGATCTTAGGACGCATCGCCAGCCCCCGGGCAATGGCAACCCGCTGCTGCTGGCCGCCGGAAAGCTGGGCCGGATAGCTGTTGGCCTTGTCGCGGATACCCACCTTCTCCAGCAGGGCCAGGCCCAACGCCTGGGCTTCGTCCCGGGGGATATGACGAACATTGACCGGCGCCAAGGTGATGTTCTCCAGCGCCGTCATGTGCGGATAGAGGTTGAACTGCTGGAAGACGAAGCCGATTTCGGCGCGTACCCGGGTCAGGTTGATGCGGGTGTTGTGGATCGGCACGCCGTCGACGACGATCTCGCCCTGCTGAATGTCTTCAAGCCGGTTGATGCAGCGAATCAAGGTGCTTTTCCCCGAACCGCTGGGCCCGCAGATCACCACCACCTCGCCGGAGTCCACGTGAAAATCGATGTCCTTGAGAACGTGAAGTTTGCCGAACCACTTGTTGACCTTGCGAAAGGTAATCACCGTGTTTCTCCGCAGGCTGTTTGGCTTGGTCGACCGATTTGTCGGAGGCCGCCGGTGCCGGGAGGGAAAGCGCGTCAATGATTTAACATGCCGGATACGGATACTATTTCGGTGGCCGACCTGTCAAGCGACAGGCGAGTCACTTGACTATTTCAACCAGGGTGAACATATTTTTCGCTTAGACAAATTTCTTGACTTTCCCAAGTGTTTGGGTTTCTAAGCTTTCTGACATATCGTCCCGCAGGGGACGGAGGTCTTTCGGAGGTATCGGCCCGCCTGGAGGGCCGTTTTGGCGCGCAACACTCTTAGAGACGGGTGAAGCAGATGGTCCAGGAAGCGCTGGAAATCGCCAACCGCGGCTATGTGCTCCAGACCGGCCGCATCGTGCAGGAAGGCCCGGCCAAGGAACTGCTCGCTTCCGACACGGTGCGCAAGGCCTACCTGGGACTTTGAGAAAGGCATCACGGGGCTTGAAGATCCGCATCATAAAAGGTATGACAACGCGCGGGTCGGAGAAGCGGTTGACGGCTGCAACCGCCGGCCGACGGGGGAACGATGCGAGAGACATGGATCGGACGCCGCTACCTGGCACTGGTGGAGCGCCGCTTGATGCCGCTGGCCGAGCGCATGGGGATGACCCCGGACCGGGCCACCTTGACCGGCCTGCTGCTGGCGTTGATGGTCCCGCTGGGCTTCCTCTGGCACCCGCTGGCCGGTGCCGTCCTGATTCTCGGCTCCGGTGTGGCCGATTCCATGGACGGCATGCTGGCCCGCCGGCAAGGGTCGCCTTCCGCCTACGGGGCTTTTTTCGACTCGTGCCTCGACCGGATTTCCGACGGGTTTTACCTGGCGGGCCTCTGGGTGTTGTTTTGGCCTGATCACCATCCACTGGCCGGCGGCTTGATGATGACCGCCTGTATGACCGCCAGTTTCCTCGTCAGCTACAGCAAGGCGAGGGCTGAAAGTCTCGGGGTGCCATTGAGCGGCGGCATGATGGAACGGGCCGCCAGGACCGTGTACCTGGTGGGGTGGTCGCTTGCGCTGGCGGTTGCTCCCTCCGCCCGGGGTTTGTTGCTGTGGACCGGAGCGACGCTCTACCTGGTATTGACGGCGAGCACCGCCGGCGGACGGATGCGCCGGGCACGACGGTTGATGAAGACCGAGGCGCCGGTGGCTTGAAGGTGGTTTTTTCAGGGCCGTCGGGGGCGAGTGTCGCATAAAAATTCTGTTTTTGTTAAGAAAACCGGAAGCCACGGGGACCGCAAAATTATTGGCCGGCTGCGTTGACGCTGGTTGCCAACATGGGTCAATCCGGCTAAGGTGACATCCTGCCAAGGGCCACGCGTTTATTTCGGGTACCTCGTCTCATGCGGAGGAATTGCGCCGATGGAAGAAATTCGAATCGCCATTGTGGGCATCGGCAACTGCGCCAGCGCGTTGATCCAGGGAATTTACGGATACGAAAAAAATCCCGACCGCGACCCCATCGGCCTGATGCACCCGGTCATTGGAGGGTTTCGTCCCAGCGATATCCGGGTGGTCGCCGCCTTCGACATCGATGCCCGCAAGGTGGGCAAGGACCTTTCGGAGGCCATCTTTGCTCCTCCCAACTGCACCTATGTCTTTCGCCGGGATATCCCGCCGCAAAACGTGATCGTCGAGATGAGCCCGATTCTCGACGGCCTCTCCGATCACATGCGCCAGTACCCGGACCACCGCACCTTCGTGCCCGCCACGGCCCCCGAGCCGGACAAGGCGGCCGTGGTCGAAAGCCTGCGCCGCAGCGGGGCCGAAATCCTGCTCAACTACCTGCCGGTGGGATCCGAGCAGGCGGTGCGGTTTTACGCCGAGTGCGCCCTGGAGGCCGGTGTGGCCTTTATCAACAACATGCCGGTCTTTATCGCCAGCGACAAAAAGTGGGCGGCGCGCTTCGCGGCCAAGGGGCTGCCGGTGGTGGGCGACGACATCAAGAGCCAACTGGGCGCTACCATCGTGCACCGGGTGCTCACCGACCTGTTCTCCAAACGCGGTGTCGAGCTGGAGCGGACCTACCAGCTCAACACGGGCGGCAACACCGACTTTCTCAACATGCTCAACCGCGACCGCTTGAAACTGAAAAAGATATCAAAGACCGAAGCGGTTCAGGCGGTCTGCCGACATCCCCTGGAAGACGACAATATCCACGTGGGGCCCAGTGACTACGTGCCCTGGCAAAACGACAACAAGGTCTGCTTCATCCGCATGGAGGGCAAGCTCTTCGGCGATGTTCCCATGAACCTGGAGCTGCGCCTGTCGGTGGAAGACTCGCCCAACTCGGCCGGGGTGGTCATCGACGCCATCCGTTGCACCAAGCTGGCCCTGCAACGGGGGTTTGCCGGCGCCCTCGAAGGGCCGAGTTCCTATTTCTTCAAGCACCCGCCACGCCAGTTCACCGACGACGAGGCGTACCGCTTGACCGAGGAATTCATTCGTTAGCCCGTCCCGCCTTCTTTTTGCATCTGCCTCGAGCCCATCGCGGCGGCCGGCTCCCCCTGGATGAGCGCCGGCGGCTGACGCGCCACTTCGCGGCCGACCGGTTGCCGTTGCCACCGGCCGGTGGCGCGGTTCCTGAAGCCGGCCTGCGCCGCGTTAACGCATCTTGCTTGATCCCGCCTTCCTGGAAGCGCTATGGATAGGTCCGGGAACCACCGCACAACGGGAACAAGCAAACCAAAAGAGAGGTCCCATGAGCCTTCCGAACCGTGACAATCCCTACAGTTTCAACGCGTTCTTGGAGTGGCGGGAAAGCTGTGACTACTACGCCGACGATCCCTTCGCCCAGGCGGTGGTGCGCACTTTCTGCGGCGAGATGGCCGAGATGGTGGACGCCGCCGCCCGAGACGTTTCAAAAAAGGCCTCGTTTCGCTGGCGCCGGATGGCCGAAGCCAGCGCCTGGCCGGAAAAGCGGCCCTACCTGATGCACTACGACGGCCACCACAACCGCATCGATCGCATCGTGCGACCCCACGAGAGCGAGGTGATGGAACGGGAGGTCTTCGGCGAGGCCCTGTTTTCGGAAAAGACCCACCCCTGGGTCAAACTGATCAAGATGTTCGTGATCTACCAGAACGGCGAGGCCTGCATCGCCTGTCCGCTCACCTGCACCGAGGGGCTGGTGGCGGCCATCGAACCGTATGCCCAAACCCCGGAACTGCAGCGCATCCTGCGCCACTGCAAGGAGGGGATCGACGGCGATTTCGCCATCGGGGCCCAGTACCTTTCCGAGATCCAGGGCGGCTCGGACGTGCCGGCCAACGTCCTGGAGGCCGTGGAAGAAAACGGGGTGTGGCGCCTCTACGGCACCAAGTTCTTCTGCTCGGCCACCCATGCCGACTACGCCATCGTCACCGCCAAGCCCCGGGGCTCGGAAAAGGTGGGGCTGTTCGTCATGCCCTCCTGGCTGCCGGGGGACCGGGAGCGCGAGCGGCGCAACGGTTTTACCATCGACCGGATCAAGTGGAAGATGGGCACCAGCGAGCTGACCACCGCCGAGATCACCCTCAACGGGGCCGTGGCCTACCCGGTGGGCCCGCTGGAGCGGGGGCTGGCTAACGTGGTGGGCATCGTGCTGACCTACTCGCGTCTCACCGTCGGTCTTTCCGGGGCGGCCAGCATGATGCGCGCCTGGCGCGAGGCGGCCAAGTACAGCGAATTTCGCGAAGCCTTCGGCCAGCCGCTGAACCGCTTTCCCCTGGTGGCGGGCCAGTTGGCCGAGATCGAGCGCAGCGCCAAGCGCACCCTGGCCGGGGCTTTCCGTCTCTACCGGGACGTGCTGGCCCTGACCGGCGGGTTTGCCGGAGCGCGCACCGATCAACCGGTGGAAACGAAAAAGAAGCGCTGGGACGTGCGCGAGCTGATCATGCTCCAGAAAATCACCGCCAGCTGGGACTGCCCGGACGTGCTGCGCCTGGCCATGAGCCTGTTCGGCGGCCACGGGGTGATGGAGGATTTTTCGGCCCTGCCGCGGCTCTACCGTGACGCGGCGGTCAACGAACTGTGGGAGGGGCCGCGCAACGTCCTCTTGACCCAGATCCACCGCGACCTGCAGCGGGCGGCGCCGTGGTATCCGCCGGCCGAGTTCGTCCGCAGCGTGCTGGCCGGTGCACCCGCCGGGGTGGTACAGCAGTTCGTGGAGGAAATCGAAACCCTGCTCGCCCATCCCGACCTGTTGGCCTTGAACCCCGAAACCATCGAGGTCTGCCAGCGCTGGGATCGCTTTTGCCACCGGCTTTTTCACGCCTACCAGGACACGGCCCTGGCCATGGTGCCCGAGAACGATTGAAGCAACCCCTTGTCGAGCTGCGGACGCGTCGCTTCGAGGAACGCACCGGCACTCAATAGAACCAACCCGGCCGCCCGGCGCACCAAGCCGCCGCGGTTTCGTGGAGCCAGTCGGCCAGCCGAGGGACGACATAAAACGCGGGCCGCAACAGGTCGTCGGCGGGATCGATGAGCCCCTCGGCCGCCGCCCGGCGGGCCAGGCCGGTGTATGGATAGATGCGCACCCCGACGGTGACGTGCATCGATGCCAGCCCAAGACTGTCGGCGAACCTCAAACTTTCCAAGGCGGTGTCACGTGTCTCGCCCGGGCCGCCGAGCATGAGAAAGCCCATGGCCTGGATCCCGACATCCTCTAATAGCCGCGCGGTGCGGCGAATGTCCTCGGGTCCGAACCGCTTGCCGTATTCCACCAGGATCGGCGCCGCACCGCTTTCAAAACCCAGGCTCACCTCCCGGCACCCGGCCCTTGCCATGGCGTCCGCCAGCTCCCGATCCACCTGTGCGGGATAGAGAATCGCGCGCCACTGCAAGTCAAGCGCGGCGCTTTCGATGCGGCGGCACAAATTCTTGGCGTAGGTCGGCGGCAGGTTGAAAGTGTTGTCCACGAAAAAAACCCGCTTGAAGCCGGCCTCGCGCCAGTTTTTCAGGGCCGCCGTCACCGCCTCCGGGGACCGGCGCCGGATGCGGCGCCCTTCGATGGTGGCGGTGGAGCAGTAGCTGCATCCCAGGGGACAGCCGCGCCGGGTCTGGAACGGCAGGAAGCAGGCCGGATTTTCGGCCAGAGCGGGATCGAAGAAATCCGGTCCGGCGATGGGCAGCCGGTCGAGATCGGTTTCGAAGATCCGGTGCGGCGGCGGTGCGCCGCGCCGGTACAGGCCCGGAACCTGGTCAAGATCCCGTCCCCCATGCGCCAGGGAATCCAGCAGCCGTAGAAACGCCGTCTCGCCTTCCCCCTGGATGCCCATGTCGGCGCCGAGGTAGTCGAGGACCGCAACCGGAAAGATACTGTAGCCGGCGCCGCCCAGCACCACCGGGGCATGGCTGGCACGCCGGCAGGCGTCCACCACCCCGGCAGCCCCGTCGAGCAGAAACTGGGTGCCGCGATGCTTCTGGTCGTCGATATTGCGGATCGACACGCCGATGACCTGGGGATCGAACTCGGCCACGGCCGCCGAGACGAGGCCGTCGATTTCCGATTTTCCCATCAGGTCGAGAAAGCGCACCGGGTGGCCGGCCGCCCGGGCGGCGGCGGCCACGGCGCCCAAGCCCGTGGCCATGGTGGGCATGTTGAGGGTTTCGGTGGTGGCCGAGATGAGCAGCACGCGCATGTCACGTTTCCCGGTGGCGATAGCCCGGGCCGATTACCTCGGCGGTCATTTCAACTGGCTGTCCTTGCTGCCGCGCCGGTTGTGGCCGGCAGGGCCCGTCTGCCCGGCTTCGAGCTTCGCCTGACACTGGACACAGAAGCGCACGCCGGGGATAGCCCGGCGCCGGGCCTCGGGGATGGGCTCCTCGCAAAGCTGGCAATGGGTGGCGCTCTCGCCATCGGGCAGCCGGCTGCGGGCCAGCTTCACCGCGTCGCCCACGCTGGCGTCGATTTGTTCCTGGACGGCCCCGTCGCGGGCCCAGCCAACAGCCATGGTCGCCTCCGTGTCCACGCTCTTGCAACTACTTTGACATGTTGGAAAAACAGCAGTTGCCGCTTTCCATCCATGCCTGGCACCGGTCAGTGCTCCAAGGTTACCATCAATGGCGGGTCGACGCAAAAATTCGGTTTGAAAGCCTGGGAACGCCAGTTGGCCAAGCGATATGCCAACCTTGCCCGCTGGGAACGGTCCGGCCGCTACGTGCGGCTGATGGCCGAGCTCGGTGTGCGCATGAACGAAGTTTTCGTGGAGTGGCTCGCCAAGGCCAAAGCCGAAATCGAGTCCGAGGATAGCACCGAACCGGTCCCTGCGATCGGAGAGATCCCTGGCTAGCTTCGTTGGAAATCAAGCAAAACCGGGCAGCAACGGTCACTGCCGCCCGGAGCCGAACAAGACCTGAAGGAGTGGCGATGAATTTTGAGGGCATCACGCTGGTCACCGGGGCGGCCGGGTTCATGGGCAGCCATGTGGTAGAGCAGCTAGCCCAAGTTCGCCAAAATTTTTCGTAGACACTGATGTTTCGGGCATTTAGCCGTGGCTGTGGTCACTACTCATTTTACGGTTGCAATTTTCCGTGGCAGCGGCGTTTCCTTGAGGTTCAGGCGCTGGTAGATCAGCCGGTGTTCGGGCTCCGGTGTGCTGCACAGGTGCGCACGTTTTCCACCAGGTGCAGATAGGTGTAGGTCTTGTTGGATCCGCGGTGGGATTTTTGCACGCGTTTGATATACATGCCGGCAGGCATATCATGGGTGAGGGTGTGGCCGCAAGCATTATTTTCATCCGTGGGTCACTACATTGGCCAGGCGAAAAACGTGATTCAATAAAATCAAATATTTGGAAAACCAAAAGGGCCAATTTTTGCCGAAAATAGGCCCCGTAGAAAAAATTTTGGCGAACTTGGGCTAGTCTGGACGCCGTTGCCCGTAACGCTCGAAACTGACCTTGTCGCGCTCCAGCGATGCGGCCGGGTGGGGCTTTTTCTCCTCGACCGGGTACCCGACGGCCACCATCGCCTCTATTTCCATGGAC
>Ga0190347_1000274_pt1 | contig 16861 bp, 14 predicted proteins | sample 48721356_MG_FD_161652 | JGI IMG/M metagenome (GOLD analysis project Ga0190347, IMG submission 161652) | Hydrothermal vent microbial mat bacterial communities from Southern Trench, Guaymas Basin, Mexico - 4872-13-5-6_MG | ecosystem: Environmental > Aquatic > Marine > Hydrothermal vents >...
GGTTTGTTTGGCCGTTTCTGGGGATATCCTTATCCTCCAGCAATGTCCTATGGCTACCCTTGGGCAGCTCCCTATGGTTACCCTTATCCTTATAGCTACGGCTATCCTTATCCACCAGCTCCTGCTGCTGGCTATCCTGGCTCACCTTCTACCCCAAGTAGCAGCCAGAAAAAATAAAGACTGATCACAACCTTATTGAAAGGAGGTAAAAAATGCCTTTTGGAATGGGACCAGCAGGATGGTATGCTTGGCCTTATATGGCTTATTGGATGAGGTACTGGTTTCCACGGTGGCCTTTCCTTTACTTTGGTTACCCTTGGTACTTGACAGAAGCAGAGGAAAAGGCCTTTCTTGAAGACCAGGCTAAAATACTCGAAGATCAACTTATCCAGGTCAAAAAAAGACTGGAAGAGCTGAAAAAGCAAGAAAAGGAGACAAAATGAGAAATAGACATAGGTGGATGTTTTATATGACAGGCTTGCCTGGCTGGATGAGATTCGGTTTTTCTCCTGGCTGGATAGGCAGAAGCCCGATGGGTTTAGGCCCAGCAGCTCAATATCTACTACATGGAACATGGCCAACCCCTCAGATGGATTATGCTTGGCAGCAAGGCCAGATTCCTTTTTCTCCTAGGCCGGGATTTCCCCAACCAAACTTTCTCACTCCCTATGATCCCTGGGGAATAGCTGAATTGACTCCTGAACAGGAGCTGAATTTCCTTAAAGCAGAAGCCGAACAGCTAGAGGATGAACTAGCCGGCATAGAAAAAAGGATTAAAGAACTTGAAGGAGAAATCAAATGAAGATTGCAGTTTCAGCTTCAAGCCCAGATCTTTCCAGTCCAGTTGACCCAAGATTTGGCAGATGTTCTTATTTCATCTTTATCGACCCCGAAACAATGAAGTTTGAAGCAGTTGAAAACCCCAATATCTCAGCTCCGGGAGGAGCAGGCATTCAATCTGCTCAATTTGTTGTTGACAAGGGAGCCAAGATAGTCTTAACAGGAAGCTGTGGACCGAATGCCTTCCAGACTCTTCAAGCAGCTGGAGTTGAAGTTATCGTCGGAGTAGCCGGCAGCGTAGAAGATGCTGTCCGGCAATATAAATCTGGCCAATTCCAGCCAATTTCTCAGCCTAATGCTCCAGCCCATTCTGGCATGGGTATGGGGCCTGGCTTCGGACTAGGCCGGGGGATGGGAAGAGGCATGGGCGGTGGCTTCGGTCGAGGAATGGGGACAGGAAGAGGATATGGTTACGTTCCTCCTTCACCAGGGTCTCCTTTTCCTAGTCCAGCTCAATCCGCATCCTCCCCAGAGGAAGAAATAAAATATTTAAAACAGCAGGCTGAATATCTCCGCCAGCAAATGGAAAATATCACCAAAAAAATAGAGGAACTAGAAAAAAATAAAAAATAAAATTACCAACGAAGGGATCCTCGAATGCAAGTTACTGTTTCTATGCCTAACATGTCCTCCGCGTCTCGGACAAAAAAGAGGTTCAGGGCCTGGGGGTTATTGTATCTGTCTTTCTTGTGGAGCCAAAGTTCCCCAGCAGGAAGGCGTTCTCTACTACTATCAACAAACGCACCCTTTGGGGATCGTTAGGGAGAAGGTTTATGCCTATATACGAGTACAAATGCCAAGATTGTGGTCATATAACCGAAATCTTTGTCCGCTCTGTTCATGAAAAGGTTGAAATATTGTGTTCTCACTGCAACAGCAATAATCTTAAAAAGATATTCTCAACTCCAGCTGCCGTGAGTGTAGCCAATTACTCTTCATCAGGCCGAACATGCTGCGGCCGGACAGAACGCTGCTCTACTCCACCCTGTTCAACCACAGGAAGCTGCCGTAGGGACTAGCGGGAATAGAATTAAAATACCTAATTACTACTAAAGCTGGGAGAAAAAATCGTGGATGATAAACACTTGGAAATTACAGTGGCCAACCACAAGGAAGGAACAGGCAAGACAACAATAGCCGTTAACTTGGCCTTAATCCTCGAAAAATACTACCCTCTTCAATTCCTAGGCTGTGATGTTGACGCCGCCAACCTGTATCTCCTTCGCCCCCAGCTTGAAGAATCTTATCAATTTGCCGGTGGTGAGAAGGCCAAAGTATATTCTGGCAAATGTACTGGCTGTGGCGAATGCCTTAAAGCCTGCCGCTTTTCAGCTATTAAAGAAAGTAAACAGCCTGAGGAAAAATGAAAGGAGATTGAAATGGCTGACAAAAATATTGACGGTTTAAATCTAAGCAGAGAAAAGCCTGAATTTAAAACACCTCTTTTAGAAAGAGCCTGGGCCTACATGCCAAATGGAACACGGCAGATCGTCTCTTCTGTACCAATAATTCCGGCTATTGCGGCCAAAGCCAAATCAATTGCTGCCCATGCCCCTGATTTCATCCGCAGTGACCAGGGACAGGTAGTCGGCATCTTTCCCGAAAAGGAAATTTATTACGGTCCTTCCTCTGGTTTGGTGGAGTTGAGGGAATTGGTAGGTCAATTCTGGACTTATGCCTATCGACTCCACGGAAAACCAGGAATTCCTGAAGGCGGTTTACACCACCAAAATGTAGCCATTGTCTCAGGAGCAACAGAAGGTCTGTCAATAATCATGCGTATTTTCGCCCACCAGCAAAACGTAGGCCTCATGCCTCTTCACTGGAGTAATTATAAAGGCATAATTATGAATGCTGGCGGCAATCCAGTAGTCATAGATTTATTCGATCAAGATTACCATATTAACTTTGCAGATTTAGAAAACAAAATCCAAAAGAATAAAATCACCTCTCTTCTTATTAATTTTCCTAACAATCCTTCTGGTGATGTCCTAACTGAAGATGAACTAGCTAAGCTAGTTGACCTTGCCCGGCGGCTGAATCTTATTATTCTCTCCGATGAAGTTTATAACTTTATCCGCTATAAAGGCCAACCCCAATCCATGCTTTCTTACGCACCCGAAAGAACTGTGGTCATAAGTTCTGCCTCTAAGGAATATTTAATCCCCGGAGCCAGAGTAGGCTATGTCATCGCCACTGATGAAACTTTTACTAATGTCTGGATGCCGAGATTAATCAGGTCATTCTCTTCCTCACCTAATGTTCTCGGCCAGCGCCTTTTAATTGATATTCTAAAAGAAGAAGTCAACGATTTTGCCAATGGCCGCTCCCCTCGATTTATCACCAAAGTTAAAAGCGAACTCAGACAGCGCTTGGAGCTTATAATTTCCATTCTTACTGAAAAAGGATTTACCTTGGCCGGCAGAGATAAAAATTTTCCTTCTGGAGCCATTAGTGTTCTGGCTAAACTTCCCGAGTACATAAAGGTTGATGATAAAGCTTTTATAGATAAAGCTTTAGAGCTGAAAAAGTTTAGCGCTGTGCCTGGATCTGTTTTCGGAGCTCCAAGATGCATCCGTTTTGGCTATGCCGGCATGACTCAAGAGACTATCAACAAGCTTTCCCAAAACCTTCAGGATGTACTTGATTTTTATAAAACATAAATTTTTCAAGATGTTTAACAAAAAAATGATAATCTGATTAATAATGAATTATCATTAAAAATTTAAAAAGGTATTTCCAGATGTTGATTGATAATAAAGCGAGAGAATTCTTAATAAAAAAATATAGCCAAAGAATTAAAGGAAGATGTAGATATCAGACTTTACACTCGAAATATTGTTTTAAGTAACGAAAATCCAGAGAATGCCCAATCTAGCAAAGAACTAATGAAGGAAAAAGGTCTAATCTTTAGAAAATTGTGACTTAAGGAGATCCATCAATGTCCCTATTTGTTGATAGCGAAAAATGCACCGGCTGCGGCCTCTGTCTTCCTATCTGTCCTGTCGAAGCCATTTCAATTGCTCAAAATAAAGCCGTAATTGATAACGATAAATGTACGGAGTGCCTGAACTGTATGAATGAATGTCCAGTCAATGCAATTTATCAAATTCTTGATAAAAAAGTCCCAGTAATAAAAAAGAAAGAACCTCCTCCAACTTATACAAATCCAAATGTTTCCCAACCCGAACAACCGTTCTGGATTGAAAAACAACAAAAACAGCAGCCGGTTAAATCTGGAGATATATTTTTAAGCATAGTAAAAAGATTAGTTAATAATTTTTTAAGAAATGAGCCCTCATTTGGCAAAAAAAGAAGAGGAAGAGGACATGGCAGACATGGAAAAGGATGGGGAAGAAGAAGACATTAAAATTTTATAACCTCTATCTAATGAATACGTTAATCAAATTAATTTCAGCCTAATTAGATATTATATAAAGAACAAAAAAGGAGAGACTTTGGAAGAAAATTGGAAAGAGATCATAAGAAAGATATTGAAAAAGATTGAACATCCTGAGACTGCTAAAACTTTATTCGAACTGGGAGTGATAAAAGACATAACAATTAAAAACAGAAAAGTTTCTCTGACGCTAAACCTCCCTCTAAAAGAAGTCCCTATAAAAAACTTTTTGATAGAAACAATAAAAAGAGCTTTAAAAGAAGAGGCACCAGATATAATTATCGAGATAAATCTGAAAGAGATGGACCCCGAAGAAAAGCTTAAATTCATAAAAATGGCCCGGGAAGGGTGGGGAGGGCAGGAATGAAATCTGACCTCGAAAAATGGCTAAGAAAAGATGGGGAGGATTTTTTAAGGAGTATTGGACTTAGAAAAGGTCTGATTATATTAGATTTCGGTTGTGGAGAAGGACACTACACCATCCCCGCCGCCAAAGTCACAGGTGAAGAAGGAAAAGTATATGCTGAAGATAAAGACAAAGAAGCTCTAGAAGAATTGGTAAAGCTAATAAAAAAAGAGAAAATAAAAAATGTAAAAATTATAAACCGAGAATCAAAAATTCCTATTCATGAAGAATCTCTAGATTTCGTTTTATGCTATGACGTCATTCATTATTTAAAAGAGAGAAAAACAATTTACGATGAATTCCGAAGAGTATTAAAGCCAAAAGGAATTTTATCCCTTTATCCTAAACATCACAAAAATGACTATCCCCTCATGGAATTAGCTAATCTAGAATTAGAAGAAATCATTAAAGAAGTAGAAGAAGCCGGTTTTTCTTTGCATAATAAATTTTTCAAAAGGCTTCTTCACGATGACTACTACAATAACGGCTATATATTGAATTTTAGAAAGGATTAATCAACTATGGAAATATCAAAGTGGAAAAGAGAAACTATTTTGCAAAGAAAGCAAAAAGATATGTTTTTTGCTGAGCATTTTCAATCACCCATCCCTATCGAATACCGCCGCCAATTCAAAGGCCTCAATTATTTTTCCCCTAAGCCAGATTACTACTTTGAATTAGAACTTCATGAGCACCCTCAGAAACAAATGCTTAAGATTGAAGACACCCAAGGAAACGTGCGAAGTTTTATTCGCTGGGGCGAATTTAACTTCAAAATAGGAAATAAAGAATGTAAGCTTCAGGCTTATAAGAGCGAGGCTAGTGAAGAAGGGCTATTTATACCTTTCCGAGACGCTACAAGCGGCAAACAAACTTATGGAGCCGGAAGATATCTTGACTTAAGGCCAGAAGATCATCTGAAATCTGAAGGAAAATGGATAGTGGATTTTAATAAAGCTTATAATCCTTGGTGTGCTTATAATGACAATTATGCCTGCCCCTTTGTTCCTCCTGAAAACTGGCTTCAAGTAGAGATACTCGCTGGTGAAAAGAATTATTTTCTGGATAACCGATGACAACTAAAATAGCGATATCAAGTGGCAAGGGGGAAACCGGCAAAACTTTGGTAGCCACTAATCTGGCCAGTTTCTCCTTCTTGATATAACTTGGCTCATTTATCCAGTCTTCCGAATATTCCATGAGATAACAGGTTATTAACCGTTCCAATTAAACTTGCTTCCAAAGAAATTAAGATAATTTTGGCAGACAATCTAACTTGAATAAGGTACAATAACTAAAATTTATCACAGGAGGCAATGTGGCTTGGTCTCATAAGTTAGTTAAACTAAAAAGAAGAGAATTTCTAAAAAATTCCTTTCTGGGAATTATAGGATGGGGATGTACTTCCCAACCTGGATTTACTCAGAGCCATAAGGCGGACCCAAATCCAACTTTCAAAATCAAAGAATATCGACAGCTAGGAAGAACTGGCTTTCAAGTGTCCGATATTGCAGCCGGTGCCATCCAGGATGAAGGGGTTCTCCGAGCTGCTTTAGATGCTGGAGTAAACTATATCGATACCGCCGAAGAATATCCGGGCCATCATCGGATAGTAGCCAAAGCTATTAAAGGCCTGGATAGAAAATCAATCTTTATCACTACTAAACTGGCTGTAAAAGAAGAGAATGAATCTAAAGCAAGCTTTCTCCGTCGCGCTCAACGTTGTTTGGAAGAGCTGGAAACGGAATATGTTGATTGCTTAATGATGCACATGCCCGAAAGAGTCGAAACCATTAAAACACCTGGTTTTCACCAAGCCCTTCAAGAGCTAAAAGCGGCCGGCCGAGTGCGTTTCGTTGGGATTTCCAATCATGGCTCTTTTTGGTTTAAAGACCCAGCTCAATCTATGGAAAAAGTTCTTTTAGCCGCTGCCGAAGATGGACGCTTTGATGTCTTCCTCCTGGCCTATAATTTTCTAAAAATGGACCAGGGTGAAAAAGTGCTACGAATAGCTCATGAAAAAAATATTGGAACTGCCTTAATGAAAACCACTCCCCTCGCCATTTATTATAACTTAAAAAAACGAGTAGAAGAATTAAGAAAGCAAGGCAAGAAAGTCCACCCCCTCTTTGAAGAAGGCTTAAAACGCGATCAGGCAAAACTAGAAAAAGCAGAATCCTTCATCAAAAAATACAACTTGCAGAACCCACAAGAAATCAAGGAGGCAGCTATAAAATTTTGTCTCTCTAATCCCCATGTCAATACCGTCTGTTGTCTAGGCCGCACTTTCGATGAAATGGAGAAATTTATTGCTCTTTCCGGTCAAAAACTTTCTTCTCCGGAAAAATCTCGTCTCCAGGCTTTCCAAGAAGGATGCGGAGAACTTTACTGCCGACATGCCTGTGGCTTTTGTGACCCCTCTTGTCCTCAGGAAGCCTGTCAAGTCATTTAAAAATCTTCTATGATGATTTGATTCGCTTGGATGTTTTTTCTTCTTATTCATTCTAAGCTGTTATATATCAGTATATTATGAAGAGAAACGACTCTTTTTTATGAATTATTCAGGCTAATCAACTTCAATCCCGAAAAAAAAAGATTATTTCCCAAAAGATTTAACTATTGACAAAAAGAAGAAAAAGACTTAAATTATTAATGAAATTGGTTATCATTATCAATAGGAGACGCCCAGATGGCAGGCCCTTATAATTGGCGGCACAGATTTCAGGGCACGTGTACCGTTGAACTATGCCTAAAGAAGTAATACTTAATCTTCTAAGCAGAACATCTAAGCACATGAGTGCCAAAGAAATCCATGCTACTCTGTATAGAATGCATCCAAGAATAGGCCTAACTACAATCTACCGTACTCTTGATCTTCTTTATAGAATGGGCCTTATTTATAAACTGGATATCGTTGATGGACACACTCGTTACGAATTCCGCGCGGGTGAAAAAAAAGAGCACCACCATCTAATCTGCCCCAAGTGCTGAAAAATAATCGATTACAGTGATTTTATAGATGAAGAAATGGAATTCGTTAAGAAATCAAAAAAAACATGGCTAGAAAATACAATTTTCTTATTCAGGACCATAATATTGAATTTTATGGTTTATGTGAGAAATGCCGATAAAAAATTTTAAAGAAAGGAGGTAATTAAAATGCCACTAGGTGATAGAACAGGTCCTTGGGGACTCGGTCCTATGACTGGGCGCGGCCTGGGGTATTGCGCAGGCTTTCCTGTTCCTGGCTATATGAATCCAGGGCCAGGCTTATGGTTTGGACGCGGCTTTGGCTTCGGAAAAGGATTCGGTAGAGGATATGGTTTTGGCCGAGGCCGCGGTTGGGGAAGAGGTTTGTTTGGCCGTTTCTGGGGATATCCTTATCCTCCAGCAATGTCCTATGGCTACCCTTGGGCAGCTCCCTATGGTTACCCTTATCCTTATAGCTACGGCTATCCTTATCCACCAGCTCCTGCTGCTGGCTATCCTGGCTCACCTTCTACCCCAAGTAGCAGCCAGAAAAAATAAAGACTGATCACAACCTTATTGAAAGGAGGTAAAAAATGCCTTTTGGAATGGGACCAGCAGGATGGTATGCTTGGCCTTATATGGCTTATTGGATGAGGTACTGGTTTCCACGGTGGCCTTTCCTTTACTTTGGTTACCCTTGGTACTTGACAGAAGCAGAGGAAAAGGCCTTTCTTGAAGACCAGGCTAAAATACTCGAAGATCAACTTATCCAGGTCAAAAAAAGACTGGAAGAGCTGAAAAAGCAAGAAAAGGAGACAAAATGAGAAATAGACATAGGTGGATGTTTTATATGACAGGCTTGCCTGGCTGGATGAGATTCGGTTTTTCTCCTGGCTGGATAGGCAGAAGCCCGATGGGTTTAGGCCCAGCAGCTCAATATCTACTACATGGAACATGGCCAACCCCTCAGATGGATTATGCTTGGCAGCAAGGCCAGATTCCTTTTTCTCCTAGGCCGGGATTTCCCCAACCAAACTTTCTCACTCCCTATGATCCCTGGGGAATAGCTGAATTGACTCCTGAACAGGAGCTGAATTTCCTTAAAGCAGAAGCCGAACAGCTAGAGGATGAACTAGCCGGCATAGAAAAAAGGATTAAAGAACTTGAAGGAGAAATCAAATGAAGATTGCAGTTTCAGCTTCAAGCCCAGATCTTTCCAGTCCAGTTGACCCAAGATTTGGCAGATGTTCTTATTTCATCTTTATCGACCCCGAAACAATGAAGTTTGAAGCAGTTGAAAACCCCAATATCTCAGCTCCGGGAGGAGCAGGCATTCAATCTGCTCAATTTGTTGTTGACAAGGGAGCCAAGATAGTCTTAACAGGAAGCTGTGGACCGAATGCCTTCCAGACTCTTCAAGCAGCTGGAGTTGAAGTTATCGTCGGAGTAGCCGGCAGCGTAGAAGATGCTGTCCGGCAATATAAATCTGGCCAATTCCAGCCAATTTCTCAGCCTAATGCTCCAGCCCATTCTGGCATGGGTATGGGGCCTGGCTTCGGACTAGGCCGGGGGATGGGAAGAGGCATGGGCGGTGGCTTCGGTCGAGGAATGGGGACAGGAAGAGGATATGGTTACGTTCCTCCTTCACCAGGGTCTCCTTTTCCTAGTCCAGCTCAATCCGCATCCTCCCCAGAGGAAGAAATAAAATATTTAAAACAGCAGGCTGAATATCTCCGCCAGCAAATGGAAAATATCACCAAAAAAATAGAGGAACTAGAAAAAAATAAAAAATAAAATTACCAACGAAGGGATCCTCGAATGCAAGTTACTGTTTCTATGCCTAACATGTCCTCCGCGTCTCGGACAAAAAAGAGGTTCAGGGCCTGGGGGTTATTGTATCTGTCTTTCTTGTGGAGCCAAAGTTCCCCAGCAGGAAGGCGTTCTCTACTACTATCAACAAACGCACCCTTTGGGGATCGTTAGGGAGAAGGTTTATGCCTATATACGAGTACAAATGCCAAGATTGTGGTCATATAACCGAAATCTTTGTCCGCTCTGTTCATGAAAAGGTTGAAATATTGTGTTCTCACTGCAACAGCAATAATCTTAAAAAGATATTCTCAACTCCAGCTGCCGTGAGTGTAGCCAATTACTCTTCATCAGGCCGAACATGCTGCGGCCGGACAGAACGCTGCTCTACTCCACCCTGTTCAACCACAGGAAGCTGCCGTAGGGACTAGCGGGAATAGAATTAAAATACCTAATTACTACTAAAGCTGGGAGAAAAAATCGTGGATGATAAACACTTGGAAATTACAGTGGCCAACCACAAGGAAGGAACAGGCAAGACAACAATAGCCGTTAACTTGGCCTTAATCCTCGAAAAATACTACCCTCTTCAATTCCTAGGCTGTGATGTTGACGCCGCCAACCTGTATCTCCTTCGCCCCCAGCTTGAAGAATCTTATCAATTTGCCGGTGGTGAGAAGGCCAAAGTATATTCTGGCAAATGTACTGGCTGTGGCGAATGCCTTAAAGCCTGCCGCTTTTCAGCTATTAAAGAAAGTAAACAGCCTGAGGAAAAATGAAAGGAGATTGAAATGGCTGACAAAAATATTGACGGTTTAAATCTAAGCAGAGAAAAGCCTGAATTTAAAACACCTCTTTTAGAAAGAGCCTGGGCCTACATGCCAAATGGAACACGGCAGATCGTCTCTTCTGTACCAATAATTCCGGCTATTGCGGCCAAAGCCAAATCAATTGCTGCCCATGCCCCTGATTTCATCCGCAGTGACCAGGGACAGGTAGTCGGCATCTTTCCCGAAAAGGAAATTTATTACGGTCCTTCCTCTGGTTTGGTGGAGTTGAGGGAATTGGTAGGTCAATTCTGGACTTATGCCTATCGACTCCACGGAAAACCAGGAATTCCTGAAGGCGGTTTACACCACCAAAATGTAGCCATTGTCTCAGGAGCAACAGAAGGTCTGTCAATAATCATGCGTATTTTCGCCCACCAGCAAAACGTAGGCCTCATGCCTCTTCACTGGAGTAATTATAAAGGCATAATTATGAATGCTGGCGGCAATCCAGTAGTCATAGATTTATTCGATCAAGATTACCATATTAACTTTGCAGATTTAGAAAACAAAATCCAAAAGAATAAAATCACCTCTCTTCTTATTAATTTTCCTAACAATCCTTCTGGTGATGTCCTAACTGAAGATGAACTAGCTAAGCTAGTTGACCTTGCCCGGCGGCTGAATCTTATTATTCTCTCCGATGAAGTTTATAACTTTATCCGCTATAAAGGCCAACCCCAATCCATGCTTTCTTACGCACCCGAAAGAACTGTGGTCATAAGTTCTGCCTCTAAGGAATATTTAATCCCCGGAGCCAGAGTAGGCTATGTCATCGCCACTGATGAAACTTTTACTAATGTCTGGATGCCGAGATTAATCAGGTCATTCTCTTCCTCACCTAATGTTCTCGGCCAGCGCCTTTTAATTGATATTCTAAAAGAAGAAGTCAACGATTTTGCCAATGGCCGCTCCCCTCGATTTATCACCAAAGTTAAAAGCGAACTCAGACAGCGCTTGGAGCTTATAATTTCCATTCTTACTGAAAAAGGATTTACCTTGGCCGGCAGAGATAAAAATTTTCCTTCTGGAGCCATTAGTGTTCTGGCTAAACTTCCCGAGTACATAAAGGTTGATGATAAAGCTTTTATAGATAAAGCTTTAGAGCTGAAAAAGTTTAGCGCTGTGCCTGGATCTGTTTTCGGAGCTCCAAGATGCATCCGTTTTGGCTATGCCGGCATGACTCAAGAGACTATCAACAAGCTTTCCCAAAACCTTCAGGATGTACTTGATTTTTATAAAACATAAATTTTTCAAGATGTTTAACAAAAAAATGATAATCTGATTAATAATGAATTATCATTAAAAATTTAAAAAGGTATTTCCAGATGTTGATTGATAATAAAGCGAGAGAATTCTTAATAAAAAAATATAGCCAAAGAATTAAAGGAAGATGTAGATATCAGACTTTACACTCGAAATATTGTTTTAAGTAACGAAAATCCAGAGAATGCCCAATCTAGCAAAGAACTAATGAAGGAAAAAGGTCTAATCTTTAGAAAATTGTGACTTAAGGAGATCCATCAATGTCCCTATTTGTTGATAGCGAAAAATGCACCGGCTGCGGCCTCTGTCTTCCTATCTGTCCTGTCGAAGCCATTTCAATTGCTCAAAATAAAGCCGTAATTGATAACGATAAATGTACGGAGTGCCTGAACTGTATGAATGAATGTCCAGTCAATGCAATTTATCAAATTCTTGATAAAAAAGTCCCAGTAATAAAAAAGAAAGAACCTCCTCCAACTTATACAAATCCAAATGTTTCCCAACCCGAACAACCGTTCTGGATTGAAAAACAACAAAAACAGCAGCCGGTTAAATCTGGAGATATATTTTTAAGCATAGTAAAAAGATTAGTTAATAATTTTTTAAGAAATGAGCCCTCATTTGGCAAAAAAAGAAGAGGAAGAGGACATGGCAGACATGGAAAAGGATGGGGAAGAAGAAGACATTAAAATTTTATAACCTCTATCTAATGAATACGTTAATCAAATTAATTTCAGCCTAATTAGATATTATATAAAGAACAAAAAAGGAGAGACTTTGGAAGAAAATTGGAAAGAGATCATAAGAAAGATATTGAAAAAGATTGAACATCCTGAGACTGCTAAAACTTTATTCGAACTGGGAGTGATAAAAGACATAACAATTAAAAACAGAAAAGTTTCTCTGACGCTAAACCTCCCTCTAAAAGAAGTCCCTATAAAAAACTTTTTGATAGAAACAATAAAAAGAGCTTTAAAAGAAGAGGCACCAGATATAATTATCGAGATAAATCTGAAAGAGATGGACCCCGAAGAAAAGCTTAAATTCATAAAAATGGCCCGGGAAGGGTGGGGAGGGCAGGAATGAAATCTGACCTCGAAAAATGGCTAAGAAAAGATGGGGAGGATTTTTTAAGGAGTATTGGACTTAGAAAAGGTCTGATTATATTAGATTTCGGTTGTGGAGAAGGACACTACACCATCCCCGCCGCCAAAGTCACAGGTGAAGAAGGAAAAGTATATGCTGAAGATAAAGACAAAGAAGCTCTAGAAGAATTGGTAAAGCTAATAAAAAAAGAGAAAATAAAAAATGTAAAAATTATAAACCGAGAATCAAAAATTCCTATTCATGAAGAATCTCTAGATTTCGTTTTATGCTATGACGTCATTCATTATTTAAAAGAGAGAAAAACAATTTACGATGAATTCCGAAGAGTATTAAAGCCAAAAGGAATTTTATCCCTTTATCCTAAACATCACAAAAATGACTATCCCCTCATGGAATTAGCTAATCTAGAATTAGAAGAAATCATTAAAGAAGTAGAAGAAGCCGGTTTTTCTTTGCATAATAAATTTTTCAAAAGGCTTCTTCACGATGACTACTACAATAACGGCTATATATTGAATTTTAGAAAGGATTAATCAACTATGGAAATATCAAAGTGGAAAAGAGAAACTATTTTGCAAAGAAAGCAAAAAGATATGTTTTTTGCTGAGCATTTTCAATCACCCATCCCTATCGAATACCGCCGCCAATTCAAAGGCCTCAATTATTTTTCCCCTAAGCCAGATTACTACTTTGAATTAGAACTTCATGAGCACCCTCAGAAACAAATGCTTAAGATTGAAGACACCCAAGGAAACGTGCGAAGTTTTATTCGCTGGGGCGAATTTAACTTCAAAATAGGAAATAAAGAATGTAAGCTTCAGGCTTATAAGAGCGAGGCTAGTGAAGAAGGGCTATTTATACCTTTCCGAGACGCTACAAGCGGCAAACAAACTTATGGAGCCGGAAGATATCTTGACTTAAGGCCAGAAGATCATCTGAAATCTGAAGGAAAATGGATAGTGGATTTTAATAAAGCTTATAATCCTTGGTGTGCTTATAATGACAATTATGCCTGCCCCTTTGTTCCTCCTGAAAACTGGCTTCAAGTAGAGATACTCGCTGGTGAAAAGAATTATTTTCTGGATAACCGATGACAACTAAAATAGCGATATCAAGTGGCAAGGGGGAAACCGGCAAAACTTTGGTAGCCACTAATCTGGCCAGTTTCTCCTTCTTGATATAACTTGGCTCATTTATCCAGTCTTCCGAATATTCCATGAGATAACAGGTTATTAACCGTTCCAATTAAACTTGCTTCCAAAGAAATTAAGATAATTTTGGCAGACAATCTAACTTGAATAAGGTACAATAACTAAAATTTATCACAGGAGGCAATGTGGCTTGGTCTCATAAGTTAGTTAAACTAAAAAGAAGAGAATTTCTAAAAAATTCCTTTCTGGGAATTATAGGATGGGGATGTACTTCCCAACCTGGATTTACTCAGAGCCATAAGGCGGACCCAAATCCAACTTTCAAAATCAAAGAATATCGACAGCTAGGAAGAACTGGCTTTCAAGTGTCCGATATTGCAGCCGGTGCCATCCAGGATGAAGGGGTTCTCCGAGCTGCTTTAGATGCTGGAGTAAACTATATCGATACCGCCGAAGAATATCCGGGCCATCATCGGATAGTAGCCAAAGCTATTAAAGGCCTGGATAGAAAATCAATCTTTATCACTACTAAACTGGCTGTAAAAGAAGAGAATGAATCTAAAGCAAGCTTTCTCCGTCGCGCTCAACGTTGTTTGGAAGAGCTGGAAACGGAATATGTTGATTGCTTAATGATGCACATGCCCGAAAGAGTCGAAACCATTAAAACACCTGGTTTTCACCAAGCCCTTCAAGAGCTAAAAGCGGCCGGCCGAGTGCGTTTCGTTGGGATTTCCAATCATGGCTCTTTTTGGTTTAAAGACCCAGCTCAATCTATGGAAAAAGTTCTTTTAGCCGCTGCCGAAGATGGACGCTTTGATGTCTTCCTCCTGGCCTATAATTTTCTAAAAATGGACCAGGGTGAAAAAGTGCTACGAATAGCTCATGAAAAAAATATTGGAACTGCCTTAATGAAAACCACTCCCCTCGCCATTTATTATAACTTAAAAAAACGAGTAGAAGAATTAAGAAAGCAAGGCAAGAAAGTCCACCCCCTCTTTGAAGAAGGCTTAAAACGCTATCAGGCAAAATTAGAAAAAGCAGAATCCTTCATCAAAAAATACAACTTGCAGAACCCACAAGAAATCAAGGATGCAGCTATAAAATTTTGTCTCTCTAATCCCTATGTCAATACTGTCTGTTGTCTAGGCCGCACTTTCGATGAAATGGAGCAATTTATTGCTCTTTCCGGTCAAAAACTTTCTTCTCCGGAAAAATCTCGTCTCCAGGCTTACCAAGAAGGATGCGGAGAACTTTACTGCCGACATGCCTGTGGCTTTTGTGAACCCTCTTGCCCTCAGGAAGTCCCGATTAACACCATCATGCGGTATAATTATTATTTCTCTGTCCAAGCAAGGGAAAAGGAGGCCATGATCCTTTACCAACAGATTCCAGGGAATAAAGTCGAGGCCTGCCAGACTTGTCCTGGCTATTGCGAAAAAGCGTGCCCCTATGGAGTTCCGATTCAAGGTATGCTTCTTGTGGCTCACCACCAACTCTCTTTTCCTTAAATCGAAAACAAACTAAGTTATTCTTCAGTTATTTTCTAAACTTTAATCCCTAAAAAGAAAATCATTTACCCTTTAGTTTAAAAAGTCTATTTTTACTGAGAAATCAATTAAATCAAAAATACATCCATCTTTATATTAGGTTATTTGTCTTCTCCTTCTAAAGCAACTTAAAGCACCTTACGAATCTAAGCTCTTGCTATCCAGTTATAAATCAATAATCGGCTCATATCGAAGACTGGCCAGATAGAAAAGGATAATATTCTGCTGATTTTTTGAGCCGGGAAACTAAATTTTTCTTGCCTTCTTTGAATTTTTTAGGAAAATTTAAGATAAAAGATTATGTTTTCTCTTCTAACTATTTACTCAAATCAAAGGAGGATTAGCTTATGAAAAAAGTCTGGATCACCACGCTTATCTGGGGACTGGTTCTTTTTTTCTCCCTCACTCCAACGGCCAGTCTATCTGCTTCAAAGGGGCTCAAGGTATTTATCTCCGTTGACATGGAAGGTATTAGTGGAGTTATTAATTGGGAAGAGGTCAGTCGCAACGGACAAGATTACTCCCTCTTTCGTCGGCTGATGACTGAGGAGGCAAACGCCGCTATCGAGGGCGCTTTAGCTGCTGGAGCAACGGAAATTGTGGTCCGTGACTCTCACGGCAGCGCTCGAAATATCCTCCCGGATTTACTCCATCCTCAAGCCATGCTAATCCGCGATTGGGGAGGAAGTCCTCTCTCGATGATGGAAGGCTTAGATGAAAGTTTTGATGCGGTTATTTTCATTGGTTATCACGCTCGGGCCAACACTCCTGATGCCACTTTAGACCACACCATGACCGGCGCTTTCTATGAAGTCACCTTGAATGGCCTTCCTATGCCTGAGGCAGGCATTAATGCCTTCATCGCTGGTCAATTTGGTGTCCCTGTAGTCTTGGTGGCTGGTGATCAAGCTATCTGTAATCAGACTAAAGAACTTTTGGGAGAAGTAGAAACAGTGGCGGTCAAAAAAGGAATCGGTCAAGCAGCACTGATGCTTAGTCCCCAAAAAGCAAGGGCTTTGATAAAAGAAAAAACTACTGCGGCCTTAAAAAGACTATCAGATTTTAAGCCTTACAAGCTCTCACCACCTTACACAATGATTATCACTTATAAAGACGAAGAAAGAGCCAACGAAACGGCCTGGCTTCCAGGAGCAAAAAGAGTGGGCCCAACTTCTGTCTCTTTCACCAGTTCAGACTTCATGGATATTCTTCGCTTTTTTTTGTTCGCTGAGTAAAATTAACTATTTGGAAAATACCCCTCTCCTCCTAGGTTGACCGGTATCTATCTTATTGTTATTTAGTGGCTCTTGGCTATCCCTCCCGGTTAAGAGAGAAAATAGCCTCATTTTCTGCTCAAGAAGAAAGAGAGACTTCCTTAGACCGAAATTTTACAGGATTAAGAAACAAGGGAGATATTAAAATTCAAAAAGAAGCAAACATTATTAAAACAACTCCCAAGCCTCCAAAAATTCACAAGAATAAATAAAGGAGGAGAAGAACGAAAAAAGCCACTTTCCGTTTCTATGAAGAATTAAATC
>Ga0190347_1000277_pt1 | contig 16787 bp, 14 predicted proteins | sample 48721356_MG_FD_161652 | JGI IMG/M metagenome (GOLD analysis project Ga0190347, IMG submission 161652) | Hydrothermal vent microbial mat bacterial communities from Southern Trench, Guaymas Basin, Mexico - 4872-13-5-6_MG | ecosystem: Environmental > Aquatic > Marine > Hydrothermal vents >...
TAACGACTAGTTAAAAGTTTTGAATTATGGTTTTTCGCTTTTCGCTTTTAGTTTTTAGCTGTATAATAACTAAAAATTAATTAGGGCTTACTGAAAAAGGAAATTCCTATATAATCAAGATAGTTAAGGATTTAAAATGGGCAAAGAAGAAAAAGCTATTTTTCGCTGCCAGCAATGTGGCTATGAATCTTCCCGGTGGTTGGGGCGTTGTCCCGATTGCGGAGGATGGAATACTTTAATTGAAGAAGTATTTAAAGAAGAGAAAAAATATTCTCTTCATCCTGAAGGGCATTCTATACCTTTGCCCATCAGTAAAATTGAGATAGAAGAAAGTAGATCGAGATATAAAACAGACATTTCGGAGTTTGATAGAGTATTAGGCGGGGGGATTGTCCCCGGTTCCCTAATTTTAGTTGGGGGAGAGCCGGGTATTGGAAAATCTACCCTTCTTTTACAAATAGCCAATTCCTTAAGCAGTAACTGTGGAGCAATATTATATATTTCTGCAGAAGAATCACTTTATCAGATTAAATTAAGAGCCACCCGATTAGGTGCTCTTGCGGAAAAGCTTTTTTTAGTTTCCGAAACCGACATAGAAGTTATAAAAAAACATATCAGTGAAATTAAACCAAAAGTGGTTATTGTAGACTCCATTCAAACTATTAATGATTACGAGATTGGTTCCTCTCCGGGAAGTATTAGCCAAGTAAGAGAATGTACTGCCCAATTAATGCGTTTAGCTAAAAGCAAAGAAATTTCTATCTTTATTATCGGACATGTAACTAAAGGAGGAATACTGGCAGGGCCTAAAGTTCTTGAACATATTGTAGATACTGTTCTCTATCTGGAGGGTGAACAATACAATATTTATCGGATACTTCGTTCTACGAAAAATCGATTTGGTTCTACCAATGAATTGGGGATATTTAAGATGGAAGAAAAGGGTTTGGTAGAGGTATTAAACCCATCTGAACTACTTCTTTCGGAAAAACCTTCCCATGTTTCCGGTTCGGTCGTGGCAGCTACCTTTGAAGGCAGTAGGCCATTATTAGTGGAGATGCAAGCCCTGGTGAGTTATAGCAACCTGGGTATACCCCGAAGAATGACTACCGGTGTAGATTATAATCGGGTTTTACTTATCCTGGCGGTTCTCGAAAAAAGAGTGGGGTATTCCTTGCATTCTCAGGATGTTCATGTAAATATTGCCGGTGGGATAAAGGTATTAGAGCCTGCCTTAGATTTGGCTATTATTGTGGCTATAGCTTCAAGCTTTAAGGATGTGCCGATTGATCCTGCTACAGTTATTTTTGGAGAAGTAGGGTTGGCAGGAGAAGTCAGGATGGTGAATCAGGTAGAAAAACGGGTACAGGAAGTATTTAAAATGGGCTTTAAAAGATGCATTATTCCAAAAAGTAATTTAAAGAGTTTGAGCAATTTTTCATCCAAAAAAGATTTAGAGATTATAGGAGTAAAGACTGTTCAAGAAGCTATAAATCTTGCCCTTAATTAAATTCGTATCGCGTATTGCGTATCGAGTATCGCGTGAAGAAATAAGAAAAGAGCAGCCAAATTAGTATATAGTAAAGAGATAATAGATAGGAACTAAAAATCAGAAGATTGGATAATGGATAGCGTATAGAAAGTTACAAGTTGCAACTTTACAGATAGTAAATAGAAAGGTGATTAATGGGGCTTTTTTCTAAAATACGAAAATTGTGAACTTGTATTCGATACTAACGACTAAATTAATTGGAGAATCGGTAAATTGGTTAATCGGTTAATTACTTAATTGGTTTACCAATTATGTTAGATTATAAATACCTAAAGTAGAGATTCTTTCTTCTTCTTTTTTAATTATTTCATCAAAATCTAAATTTAATATGTTGCATATTGCGGTGGCGTAAAAAAGACTGGAACCTAATTCTGTTTCGATAATTTCTCTGCAACTATCACATAATGAGCCTTCTATATGGGTATCCATAAATTTATAAATTTCCGTTAATTTTGTATTAGAAGGAATTATTTGTTTCTTTGCTTTAATTTTTATACAACCGCATTGGGTAACCGCTTTAGCAATTGCTCGGTTTACACGGGCATTAGATTCTTGATATTTAGTCATAAGGTCAAGGATACTTCGATGCTGGATTAAAAATTGGTCCACACTTTTTTGAAAAGTAACATTTCCGTTTTCTTTATTCATAATTAGTACCCCCGTGAAAACATTTTGCTATTTAGAAAAATACCGAGATAGTATTAATGAAACCGTTAAAATAATCAATTTTAACTTTATTTAATTATACTTACAGGATAAGCTCTTTGTCAAGGAATATTTATAGTCGTTAGTGAATAGTGAATAGTCGTTAGTATTGAATACAAGATAATACAATTGGCCAATTAAAGATATAAGTTGCAAGATGAGAGTTAGTTGGTACGGTTAACCAATCTGATCTTAATTCTTCAACCGGGTAACCGGTAAACTGGCTAACCGGACAACCATCTTCACGAGATACGATTTATGCGATACGAGATACGAACTTGGCTCCCGACTTCTATTTTCTTCACGCGATACTCGATACTCAATACGCGATACGAAGTAATCTTATTTTGACAGAAATAAAGGAGCATGCTATAATTTATTTGGCTTTCAGAGAATCAGAGGAATAACTTAAGAGTTTGAAGATTTAGTATTTGGGTAAATAAGTTTATTAGTGTTATAAGTGTCAAATTAGGAAAATTTGAGTTATTATTTATAAAATACAATTTGTAAAATATAAAAGAGGGAGGTGATAGTTCTATACTTTCTCGTAAATAAAATAGCGCATAGAAGGAGGAAATAACTATGCCAGCAAAAAGATTTTTGAAAACCATATTTATCGTTGTTGGCGCAGTGATAGGCTATTGGGTATACAGTAAATTCTATTTTATTCCTGACTTATATATTTATTATAATACTTTATTCAAGATCTTGGCAATAGTTGGAGGAGGGACAGTTGGTTTTTTGTTCTCCCTGTTATTTAATACCAAAATCCAATGTTTATTTTCAGAAATTATTTGCCATTTACAAAAAATACCCACTCAGAACTTTGCTGCTGCCACAATTGGATTAATTATTGGTCTTATTATTGCAAATTTGTTAGCCTATTCACTCTCATTCATTCCCATAATTGGTTCTTACCTACCTATTGTATTAAGTGTAATAATGGGAGCTTTAGGAATAAATATAGGAATTAATAAAAAAGATGAAATAGTCAATTTTTTTGGGTATTTTAAAAATATTAATAAAGTAAGAAAAAAAGAAAATATTACGTACTTTGTCCATCCCAAGATCTTAGATACGAGCGTAATTATTGATGGCCGTATTTTAGATATTTGTCAGACAGAATTTTTAGAGGGTGAACTTATCATCCCACGTTTTGTTTTGTCTGAGCTCCAGCATATTGCTGACTCTTCAGATTCTTTAAAAAGGAACCGCGGGCGCCGGGGTTTGGATGTACTCAATAAAATGACTAAAATTAAAAAGAATCGGGTAAAAATTGTTGGAAAAGACTATAATGAACCTAAAGAGGTTGATGCTAAGATAATTAGACTTGCCAAAGATATTAAAGCTAAAGTAATAACCAACGATTATAATTTGAACAAAGTTGCCCAGCTTGAGGGTATTCCTGTTTTAAATATCAATGATTTATCTAATGCTCTAAAGGCGGTTATCTTACCTGGCGAGGAAATGAATACACAAATAATAAAGGAAGGTAAAGAACCGGAGCAAGGGATTGCCTATCTTGATGACGGTACCATGATAGTAGTGGAAGATGGACACAAATATATTGGGAAGAAAGTGAATATTTTAGTTACCAGCATTTTGCAAACTCCTGCCGGTAGGATGATCTTTGGTAGGATGAAAAGCGTAATAGATAGAAAGTCTAATGAATCTAAAAATGTGGTTAGATTGTCTTCGAGAAAATGAAGGATAGCGTAGAGCGTTTAGCGTATAGCGTGTAGAGAAACAGCGGTGATTGATGGGTGTAATAAATTACAGGTTGCAAGTGACGAGTTTCAGGTTTGAAAAAAGAGGTAGGGGTGTATTGCTATACGCCTTCAATAATCTATATAAAACCGTAGGACAGGCGTCTCGCCTGTCTAATAGTTGTTAGTAAGAGATCAGATGGTGGAAACCTATATGTAGGGGCAGACCTTGTGTCTGCCCATAGGACTATACGCTAAACGCTCTACGCTAGTAGTGCTAACAACTAATTTAACCAACTAACCAGAATAATTAAAATTTGAAAAGGAATGAAAAAATGGCGTTGAAGATATACAATACTTTAACAAGAAAAAAAGAGGAGTTTATTCCTCTTAAAAAAGGTGAAGTAGGCATGTATGTTTGCGGACCTACAGTTTATAATTACATTCATATAGGGAATGCTCGACCTTTTGTAATCTTTGAAGTAGTTAGAAGATTTTTAAAATTTAAAGGTTATAAGGTGAAATACATACAAAATTTAACTGATATAGATGATAAAATGATAAATAAGGCGAAAGAATTAAAGATTACAGTCTCGCAATTAGCGGAAAAATTCATTCGAGAGTATTTTATTGATGCCGATTCGCTTAATATAGAAAGAGCAGATGTTCATCCCCGGGCAACAGAACATATCAAGGAGATAATAGAATTGGTAAAAGGATTAGAAGAAAAAGGATATGCTTATGAAATAGACGGAGATGTATTTTTCGATGTATCTAAATTTAAAGATTACGGTAAGCTTTCTGGTCAAAATATCGAAGAATTACAAGAAGGAGCACGGGTGGAAGTAGATGAACGAAAGAAGGAATCTATAGATTTTTCCTTATGGAAAAAGGCGAAGGAGGGAGAACCCTGCTGGGAGAGCCCCTGGGGGAAGGGAAGGCCCGGTTGGCATATTGAATGTTCAGCTATGTCGATGAAATACTTAGGAAAAAGTTTCGATATACATGCCGGGGGTTCGGATTTAATCTTTCCTCATCATGAAAATGAAATTGCCCAAAGCGAAGCTTACACTAATCAACAGTTTGTAAAGTACTGGATGCATAATGGTTACCTTTGTTTAAATAATCAGAAAATGTCTAAATCTTTAGGAAATATAATGAAGGTAAGAGATATCAGTCAGAAATATAAAGAAGAAATAATTCGGTATTTCATCCTTTCGGCTCATTACAGGAGCCCTCTTAATTTTAGCGAAGAGCAGCTTCAGCAAGCGGAGAGCAGTTTACAGAGATTAAATAATATAATTTTTAACGTAAAACATTTATTAAAACAGGATAAATTTAGAAAATCAAAAGATAAAAATGATAATCTGATTTTAGAAAAAAGAAGAGAGAATGAACAAAAATTTATAGAAGCCATGGATGATGATTTTAATACCCCTGTTGCCCTAAGCCGGTTGTTCGGTTTTGCCAGAGAGGTAAATATTTATCTGAGCTCTCCGGAGCAAAAGAACAAAGAAGTACTGGAAGAAATTATTAAATTTTACCAGGAATTGGCTGGTAAGTTATTGGGCATTTTAAAAGATTTTGACCAAGAGGAAAGTTTCGAGCAAGAAATTAAGAAATTGATTGAAGATAGAGAAGAGGCGAGAAAAGAGAAAAATTGGGTTAAATCAGATCAGATTAGAGTTAAATTGCAGGAAAAAGGAATACTTCTCGAGGACACTCCTAACGGTGTGAGGTGGAAGAAAATATAAGTAACGTATCTTGTATCTCGTGAATCGTATCTCGCAAAGAAGCAGCAAATAATTAAGGATACCAAAGATTTAAATATCTTAATTTTCTTTCTCTAACGAGATACGAGATACTAGATACTAGATACGAGTAATGAAATACGATATACGAATTTACGGGGAGGATTGATTAATGAAGCTAAAAGAAGGGGAAGGGGGTTTTGTTAATTATCGGAATTGTGATGATGAAAAGCTTATTTGCTTAGCTTGTCAGGGAGATTTAATAGCAGAAGAAACTCTGATTAATAAATATAAAAAATTAGTCAAAATAAAGGCCCGCTCGTATTTCTTGATAGGTGCTGATACGGAAGATATCATTCAGGAAGGAATGATTGGACTTTACAAAGCAGTAAGAAATTATCAGTTTAAAAAACTTTCCTCTTTTAAGGCATTTGCTGAATTATGTATTACTCGGCAGATTATTACGGCTATAAAAAGTGCTACCCGACAAAAGCATATACCGCTAAATTCATATATATCTCTTAATAGGCCAATTTATAATGAGGATTCTGATAGAACTTTATTGGATATCGTAGATAATGTGAGGATTAATGACCCTCAGGACTTATTTCTAAACAGTGAAAAATTAAATAATCTTAAAGAGAGAATTAAAAGGATATTATCAGATTTGGAAAGAGATGTTTTAGAATCTTATTTAGATGCTAAATCATATCAAGAAATTGCAGCTGATTTGGGAAGGCATGTAAAGTCTATAGATAATGCTTTACAAAGGATAAAAAGGAAGTTAGAATTAATTAAGAAATAATTTTTAAAAAGATTGACTTACTTGTAAAAAATAATTATAATGTGTAAAATTGCCGATGTAGCTCAGTTGGCAGAGCAGCTGATTTGTAATCAGCAGGTCATCCGTTCGAACCGGATCATCGGCTCCAAGATAATAAAATAGTATCTCGTGAATCGTGAATCGTATCTCGTGAAGAGAAAAGAGATATGAATAATGATAATTGAAGTGTAGGGGTTTGATTTATTAAACCCAAATGATAGTGGGGCGGATAAATTCGCTCCCTTGTTAATAAAAAATAATGAAGGATAAACAAATATCCTACTAAGCATACTACACGCTATACGCTAGTAAATACGAGATACGAGATACGAACGACGAGATACGAGAATAATGGGGAGGTACCAAAGTGGTTAAATGGAGCGGACTGTAGATCCGTTGGCTGAACGCCTTCGAAGGTTCGAATCCTTCCCTCCCCACCACTCTAAACAATGTGCCCGCGTAGCTCAGTCGGAAGAGCGCATCCTTGGTAAGGATGAGGTCACCAGTTCAATTCTGGTCGTGGGCTCCAGTTAAATAAGATACATATAAAAATAATTTTTTTTATTTTTAAGGAGGAAAAATCAAATGGCAAAAGAAAAATTTGTAAGAACTAAACCCCATATTAATGTGGGTACTATCGGTCATGTAGACCATGGAAAAACAACTTTAACCTCAGCAATCACTAAGTATCTGTCTGCCAAAGGTCTTGCCGAGGTGAAGGAGTTTGATGATATCGATCGAGCTCCCGAAGAAAAGGAGAGAGGTATTACCATCTCGGTCTTTCATGCCGAATACGAGACTGATAAGAGACACTATGCCCATATCGATTGTCCGGGACATGCCGACTACATCAAGAATATGATTACCGGAGCAGCCCAGATGGACGGAGCTGTCCTGGTGGTATCTGCTGCCGATGGCCCCATGCCCCAGACCCGAGAACATATCCTTCTGGCCCGTCAGGTAGGAGTCCCCTATATCGTGGTCTTCCTGAACAAGGTAGACATGGTAGATGACCCTGAACTGATCGAACTGGTAGAGATGGAGATAAGAGATCTCTTAAGTGAATATGAATTCCCCGGAGACGATATTCCGGTAATCAAGGGCTCGGCTTTAAAGGCCATGCAGGCTACCGAGATTAATGATCCTGCCTATCAGGCCATTGGCGAATTATTAGATGCTATAGATAATTATATTCCTACTCCTAAGCGGGATATCGATAAACCCTTCCTCTTATCGGTGGAAGATGTCTTTACTATCACCGGCAGAGGGACTGTGGCTACCGGTAGATTGGAAAGAGGGTTGGTCAAGGTAGGAGATCCGGCTGAGATAGTAGGACTTGCCCCCAAGGTGCATAAGACTGTAATCACCGGAGTAGAGATGTTCCGTAAGACCATGGATCAGGCCGAAGCCGGAGACAATATCGGTCTCCTCTTACGAGGGATAGATAAAGATGCTGTAAAAAGAGGCCAGGTAATAGCGGTCCCAGGCAGTATCACTCCTCATACCAAGTTTAAGGGTGAGATCTATGTCTTAACCAAAGAAGAAGGGGGCAGACATACTCCTATCTTCAGCGGTTATCGTCCCCAGTTCTACTTCAGGACTACTGACGTAACCGGTACCGTCACTCTCCCCGAGGGAGTAGAGATGGTTATGCCCGGAGACAGAGTAACTATTACCGGTGAGCTGATCACTCCTATCGCCATGGAAAAACAGCTCCGCTTTGCTATCCGAGAAGGAGGGCGTACTATCAGTGCCGGAGTGGTAAGTGAGATAGTTGAATAAGATTGTATCTCGTGAATCGTGAATCGTATCTCGTAAAGAAGCAAATAATTAAGAATATTAAAGATTTGGATATTTAAAATTTATTTCTCTAACGAGATACGAGATACTAGATACGAGATACGGATTAGTTCTTGACACCAAGCATAAAGTATGGTAGATTTAGGCTTGTGAAATTTTTGATTTTTTAGGAGAAACGTTTAATGGGACAAAGAATAGTTTTAGCTTGTAGTGAGTGTAAAAATAGAAATTATAATAAATATAAAAATAAGAAAAATACTCCAGAAAGAATAGAACTTAAAAAGTATTGTAAGTTTTGTAAAACTCATACTTTGCACAAGGAAATAAAATAGTTTTAGCTTAGGAGTTTTGTTTAATAATTATTAAGGTCCGTAGCTCCAACGGCAGAGCACTGGACTCCAAATCCGGGGGTTGCAGGTTCAAATCCTGCCGGGCCTGCCATTTTTTTTATCTAATAAAGAGAAATGAAAATTAAATTGGGAGTAAAATGAAACTAAAAAATACTTTTAATAAAATAAATAATTTTATAAGAGAAGCTATAGCTGAATTAAAAAAAGTTGTCTGGCCCACTAAAAAAGATCTTAAAAATAGCACAATTGTAGTTATTACTACAATAATAATTGCTTCCATTTTTATTGGGTTAATTGATATATTTTTTACTAAAGCACTAACTTTATTTATAAAATAAACCACGGTAGATATTTGCTATTTTATGGAAAAAGGAAGAGAGATAATTAGTTACAATGGCTTCAAATAAAAAAAAATGGTACGTAGTTCATACTTATTCAGGATATGAAAATAAAGTAAAAATAAATTTAGAACAAAGAATTAAATCCATGGGAATGGAGAACCAGATTTTCCAAGTATTAATACCTACTGAAAAAGCATTGGAGGTAAAATCTGGTAAAAGAAAATATGTGCAAAAAAAAGTATTTCCAGGGTATGTAGTGATAGAAATGATATTGGATAATAATTCCTGGCAAGTAGTAAGAAATACTCCCGGAGTCACTCGCTTTGTAGGTTCAGGGATTAAACCGGTTCCTTTAAAAGAAACAGAAATAGATAATATATTAAAGCAGATGGGAAAAGGCGAGAAAGTACCCAAGTTAGATATTACAGTAGGCGAAAATATTAGAATTATCGTTGGTCCATTTACCGGGTATACGGGAAAAGTAAAAGAAGTAGATTATGAAAAAAATAAAATGAAAGTTTTTCTATCTATTTTTGGTCGAGAGACATCTGTTGAGTTAGGTTTTAATGACGTGGAGAAATATTAATAGCGAAAAACGAAAAGCGCAAAACTGAATTAGTATCTCGTGAATCGTATCTCGTAAAAAAGATAGGAATTAAAAACCAGACCCCTGGCTCCTAAATTCTGGACACCCAAGTAGCTTTAAGATAAGTTTTAAATTTCACGCGGTACGCAATACGATATACGAAAATAGCTTTGAGTTACGAATTTATGACTAAAAATTGTAAACAGATAACTAAAAACTGAAAAATTGTATTTAAACTAACGACTAACGACTATTCACTAACGACTAGTTATAGGAGGAATTTAATGGCAAAGAAAGTAGTTTCCGTAATAAAATTGCAAATACCAGCTGGTAATGCTAATCCCGCACCACCGGTAGGCCCAGCTTTAGGTCAGCACGGTTTAAACATTATGGAATTTTGTAAGGCTTTTAACGAAAAAACAAGGCAGGATGTTGGAACCGTAATACCTGTAATTATAAATGTATATAAGGATAGATCTTTTACTTTTATCTGCAAAAAGCCACCAGTTGCTTTTTTACTTAAAGAGGCAGCAGGAATAGAAAAGGGATCAGGAGTACCAAATAAAGAAAAGGTTGCAAAGTTATCTCGGGAAAAAATTGAAGAGATTGCTAAACGTAAAATGCCTGATTTAAATGCTAATGATTTAGAAAGTGCCATGAAAATAGTTGAAGGTACTGCCAGAAGCATGGGAATAGAGATAACAAATAATAATTAATTGCGAACTTATGTGGAAGGATAAAATCCAATAATACCACAAGGAGGAAAAAGATGAGTAAAAAAAGAGGCAAAAAATATTTAGAGGCTATTAAAGATTACCAAAAAGATAAATTTTACAATCCGGAAGAAGCGTTGGATTTAGTTAAAAAACTTCACTGGGCGAATTTCGAAGAATCTATTGATATTGCGATTAAATTAGGTATCGATACCCGTCGTTCTGAGGAACAGGTAAGAGGGGCGGTGGACTTACCTCATGGTACAGGCAAGAAAGTGAAAGTTATTGTCTTTGCCGAAGGAGAGAAAGCAAAAGAGGCAGAGGAAGCCGGGGCTGATTTTGTAGGCTCAGAGGAATTAGCTGAAAAGATACAAAAGGGATGGACCGATTTTGATGCCACTATAGCGACCCCAGATATGATGAAAATAGTAGGAAAATTAGGTAAAGTATTGGGACCTCGAGGTCTAATGCCTAACCCTAAAGTTGGTACTGTTACTTTTGACGTAAAAAATACCGTAAAAGCAGTGAAAGCGGGGAAAGTTGAGTATCGAGCGGATAAGTTTGGCATAATCCATGCGCCCTTAGGAAAAACAAATTTTGATAAAGAAAAGTTATTAGAAAATTTTATTACCTTTGTCGGTGCTATCATTAAAGCTAAACCATCAGCCGCCAAAGGAAGATATATACGCAGTATCGCTATTTCTTCAACTATGGGGCCTGGGGTTCGTATAGATCCTCAAAAAATAGATGCTTGGATAGAAAAACAGAAAAGTTAGTGTAAACTTCAGTGGGGTACTTAGAAGAAAAAATATAATTGATAAAAACAAAAAAATAAAATATACTTGTAATTAAGATATACCTTAGACAGCAGGAGTTGTGAAAAACAACTTAATTGATATTAAATTATCTTCCTGCCGAGGTGAGAACAAAGTGAATAAACTTACTGGTTTCACCTTCCTTGTAGATTGATCTAAGGGAAGGTTTTTTATTGCGTAAAATATCTAATAGAGTTAGAAAGGAGGATATATTTTGGCTTTAAGTAAAGATATTAAAAAAGAGATACTTCAGGATTTGATAGCAAAATTGAAAGAATCCAAAGGAGTAGTTTTAACCGATTATCAAGGAATGAATGTATCTCAGATCAGCAGCCTTAGAAACGAATTAAGAGAGAAGAAGGTAGAGTTTAAAATAGTCAAAAATACTTTAATGGAAAAAGCCAGCGAAGAGCTAAATGTAGAAGACCTGACCAAAGATCTAATCGGTTGTACTGCAATAGCTTTTTCTGGCGAAGATGGAGTAGCCCCGGCTAGATTATTAAAAGAGTATTTTAAAAAAAATAAAATTGATTTAAAGGTTAAATCCGGCTTGATAGACGGAAGAGTTTTTAGCTCGAGGAAAATTATGGAAATAGCTTCTCTACCTTCAAAAGATGTCCTTATTGCCCAAATGATTAACGGAGTAAAATCTCCGCTTTATTCTTTGGTATTTGTCTTGCAAGGCCCATTAAAAGGATTGATTTATACTTTGGAGGCAGTAAGAAAGCAAAAAGAAGCTAAAGCATCATAGATTTTACGCTAAAAATATAATATGCGATATTGCATGAAGGATAGATAGGGTAGAATAAAAGCATTTTTTAAGATGCAAAATACGATATACGAAATTGAGAGGAGGTGAAACAAATGGTAGAGAAAAAAGAAGTTTCTGCAAAAAAAGAAGTAGCAACTAAAAAAGCTAAAGAAGTTACCGAGGAAAAACAATCTAAACCTGAAACGAGTGCATCATTGGAAATATTAGAAAAGATAGAGAAGATGAGCGTGTTAGAATTAGCTGATTTAGTTAAAGCTTTAGAGGAAAAATTCGGAGTAACTGCTGCTATGCCGGTTGCCATGACTGATAATGCTGGTGGCGCAGCTGCACCAGATGAAGCTAAAGAAGAAGAAAAGACCGATTTTGAAGTAGTGTTAAAAGAAGTTGGGTCAAATAAGATTAAAGTAATAAAAGAAATAAGAACTATTACCGCTTTAGGTTTAAAAGAATCTAAAGATTTAGTAGATGGTGCACCGAAAACAGTAAAAGAGCATGTAGACAAGAAAGAGGCCGAAGGAATAAAAGAAAAATTAGAAGCGGTTGGAGCAGTTGTAGAAATAAAATAAAAGATAGTTTTTATTAATACGAAGATACTCTTTAAAATTTTTTAAAGAGTATCTTCTTGCATTTTTAATTATTAAATGATAAAATTATAATTTACGGAAATATATAGAGTAGAGTTTATATTTTTTAGTGAGTAGAGTAAATTAATAAGCTAAAAACGCAAAGCGAAAAGCGAAAAAGCATAATTCAAAACTCTTAACTAGTCGTTAGTCGTTAGACCTAAATACAGGTTTTTAGTTTTTGGTTAATAGTTGCAAGATGCAAGTTAATTTAAATATCCAGTTACTCAATCAATTTAGTTAACTAGTTAGTTGTTTTGATTTTATTTCCTTAAATAAATAAACATACAACCAGTAACCGGATAACTAATTCTTAACGAGATACGATTCACGAGATACGAAATAGTTTTACGCTTTCTTTCTTCATTATAATAGTTTATACTAACGGCTAATTTAAGATTTTAATAAATATATAAAGGTTGGTGTTTTGTGGTGCATAATAAATATAATCAAATAAAAGACTATTCCAAAATACCTGAATTATGTCCAATTCCCAATTTGTTGGATATACAAAAAAAATCTTTTGAAGATTTTTTACAAAGGTTTGTCCCGCCCAATGAAAGAAAAAAACAAGGGTTACAGGAAGTTTTTATTGACATTTTTCCCATTCAAGACTTTACCGGTAATTTAATTTTAGATTTTATCAGTTATTCACTAGGGGATTGTAAAGATTCTGCTTACGGATGTTGGGAGAAGGGAGGAACTTATTCCGCCCCTTTAGAGGTCAAAATAAATTTAATCAGCAAGAAGACAGGGGAAATTAAAGAGCAAGATGTCTTTATGGGCGAATTACCGCTTATGACCGAAAACGGAGGTTTCGTTATTAACGGAGCAGAAAGAGTGATAGTAAATCAATTAATAAGATCTCCCGGTATTTATTTTGATGAAGAAAAAAACGAAAATAGTAAATCATTATATAAATTTAAAATTATACCTAATCGTGGATCCTGGTTAGAATTTGGATTTGATTCTTCAGATATGATTTATGTACGAATTGATAAAAAGAGGAAAATTCCAGCAACTACCCTATTAAGAGCATTAGGATATGAAAACAATGAAGAAATAATGGAACTTTTTGATTATGAAGAGATTGTAAAAGTCACTTTAGAAAAAGATAATACAACCAATGAAAAAGAAGCCCTAACAGAACTGTTTAGAAGGTTGAGACCCAGTGAGCCTCCGACTGAAAGAAATACTCGTCAATTAATCTATAGATTGCTTTTTGATCCTAAAAGATATGACTTAGCAAAAGTCGGGAGATATAAAATAAATAGGAAATTAAGCTTTGAAGATCGGATATTAGACAAAATCGCAGCCGAAGACATTATCGATCCTAACAATAATAAAATAATTGTGAAAGCAGAAGAGAAAATTAATCAGAAAGCATTTTCTGCAATAATTAACTCAGGAATTGAAAAGATAAAAGTTTTAAATTTTGAAAATGAGACGGTAACTGTTTTTAATGAGAAAGACGAAGCTTTAATGCCAATTATTGATAAACTGGGTGAAGGAATTAATGAAGGGATTATAGACGCGATCGTTGCTGAAGAAATAGTTGATCCAAAAACAGGTGAAGTAATTTGTAGCACGGGTGATAAATTAACTAATGCCTTAATATATAAGATAAAAGAATATAAAGGAAAGATAAGAATAAAAAAAGGACCTTCATTGACCAGAGAGGATATTGTTGCCTCTTTAAGATATTTAGTCAATTTATATAGAGGGATAGGCTATGTAGACGATATTGATCATTTAGGGAATAGAAGGATAAAGACAGTCGGTGAGTTGCTTCAGGATCAATTTTACATTGGATTGAGCAGGATGGAAAGAGTGATTCGGGAGAGGATGACTATCCAACCTGATGTTTCTGCTATTACTCCCCAAGCATTGATAAATGCACGGCCATTGTTGGCTACTATTAGACAGTTTTTTGGGAGTAGTCAGCTTTCTCAGTTTATGGATCAGACCAATCCTTTATCTGAAATTACTCATAAAAGAAGGCTCTCTGCCTTAGGCCCGGGGGGCTTAACTAGAGAAAGAGCGGGCTTTGAAGTAAGAGATGTTCACCATACACATTATGGCAGAATTTGTCCCATTGAAACCCCCGAAGGCCCTAATATTGGATTAATAGGATCTCTTTGTATCTATGCAAGGGTGAATGAATTAGGATTTATTGAAACGCCATATTTTAGAGTGGTAGATGGAAAGATAACTGATGAGATCGTTTATCTCTCCGCCGATGATGAAGATAAATATAAAATTGCTCAAATAAATATAAAAATAGATAAAGATAACAAAATTTCACAAGATGATGTGCCTTGCCGGTTTAGGGGAGACATTATTGAGTGTCTGCCAGACGAAATAGATTTTATTGATGTATCTCCCAAACAGATAGCCAGTATTTCAGCTAGTTTGATACCCTTTTTGGATCACGATGATGCGAATAGAGCCTTAATGGGAACTAATATGCAGAGACAGTCTGTACCTTTAATAAAACCCGAAGTTCCTTTAGTGGGAACGGGAATGGAAAATAAAGTTGCTATCGATTCAGGTGCAGTCCTTCTTTCCCAAGATGATGGCCTGGTGAAAGAAGTAAGTGCAGACAAAATAATTATTGAAAATACTGACCATATCCAAAAAGAATATATATTAAAAAAATTCGTTCGTTCTAATCAGGGAACTTGTATAAACCAGATACCTTTAGTAGAAGAAGGAATGATTGTAAAAAAGGGAGATGTGCTTGCCGATGGTCCCTTAACTTCTGAAGGTCGTCTTTCTTTGGGTAGGAATATTTTAGTAGCATACATGCCTTGGGAAGGCTATAATTTTGAGGATGCTATTTTAATTAGTGAAAAATTAGTTAGAGAAGATACTTTTACCTCTATTCATATTTCTGAGCAGGAGTGTGAAGCACGGGACACTAAATTAGGACCGGAAGAAATAACTTGTGATATCCCTAATATCGGGGAAGGCAGCCTATCTAATTTAGATGAAAGAGGAATAGTTCGAATTGGAGCAGAGGTAGAATCAGGCGATATTTTAGTTGGAAAGGTAACTCCAAAAGGCGAAACTGATTTAGGACCAGAGGAAAGATTATTAAGGGCAATTTTTGGGGAAAAGGCTCGAGAAATAAGAGATACTTCTCTTCGAGTTCCTCATGGTGAAAAAGGCAAGGTTATAGGTGTAAAAGTATTTTCCCGGGAAAATAATGATGACCTTCCCCCGGGAGTAAATCAATTAGTAAAAGTATTTATTGCTCAAAAAAGAAAGATTTCAGAAGGGGATAAAATTTCGGGAAGACATGGGAATAAAGGAGTTATTGCAAAAATATTACCTGAGGCTGATATGCCCTTTATGTCAGATGGCACGCCAATAGAAATAGTACTGAATCCTTTGGGAGTGCCTTCTCGGATGAATGTGGGGCAAGTTTTAGAAGTACATTTAGGCTGGGTAGCTGAAACTTTAGGTCTTAGAGTTATAACCCCTATTTTTAACGGTGCAAAAGAAGAGGAAATTGAAGAAGCTTTATTGGAAGCAGGCCTGCCCAAAGACGGTAAAACAATTCTTTATGATGGTAGAACAGGTAGACCATTTGACCAAAAGGTTACCGTAGGTTATAGCTATATTTTAAAATTAGCTCATTTGGTAGCCGATAAAATCCATGCTCGTTCTACCGGCCCGTACTCTTTGGTTACCCAACAACCTTTAGGAGGAAAAGCACAGTTTGGTGGTCAAAGATTTGGCGAAATGGAAGTTTGGGCTTTAGAAGGATACGGAGCTGCTTACAATCTTCAGGAACTTTTGACTATAAAATCAGATGATGTGTTGGGAAGAATTAAAACTTACGAAGCAATTGTTAAAGGTGAATGTATCCCCATCCCCGGCATGCCAGAATCATTTAAGGTTTTAATTAAAGAATTACGTAGTTTAAGCTTAGATGTAAAAGTTTTAGATTCTCAAGATAAAGAAGTAGATATTAAGGAAGATATCGATTTAAAAGATGATATTAGCGAAAATTTAATGAAAGAAATAACCTAAAAACTAAATTCGTATCTCGTATCTCGTGAATCATATCTAGTGTAAAATACAGTAACAAGTAATATGTAATGAGTGGTAATAAGATTAAATTTCTGAAATTATAAAAACAGGTACTTACCACATGTTACACATTACATCACTTGTTGGTTAGTTGGTTAACTGATTAAAGAATTAATACCGGGGTCGGTGTAGAGGCACGGCGTGCCGTGTCT
>Ga0190347_1000286_pt1 | contig 16422 bp, 8 predicted proteins | sample 48721356_MG_FD_161652 | JGI IMG/M metagenome (GOLD analysis project Ga0190347, IMG submission 161652) | Hydrothermal vent microbial mat bacterial communities from Southern Trench, Guaymas Basin, Mexico - 4872-13-5-6_MG | ecosystem: Environmental > Aquatic > Marine > Hydrothermal vents > Microbial...
ACCGTGGATATCGGAGATGCATCCCGCGACCTGAAAGATCGATCAGTCTGATCGTTATCTCGTGATCCGGATACCTGATCCCGACCCGGTCAGAGCCCGTGGTCAGGATGTCAGGAACAGCCGTTGTTTTTACAGATCAAAATAAATCCAAACTCTTTGTAACACGAAACTTTTAAATGTATAAGATAGCTGTTACTTTTACAATCGATATCATGAGGATGATAGTAGGTAATTATAAATTAATAACAAGTGATACAATGGATCTGAACAATCTAATTATCTTCGGAATACTCACAAGCACTTTAGTATTTGCAGTAAAAACAGGAATTGGATGCGGTTTTGCGAGCCTACAAAGGAAAGAAATACTCGGTATCGGGGCAGTATATTTCATCATCTCGGTTCTCCTGAGTTGGGTAACACTGCCACCAGGTTTCTCAGAACAGGTACTTTCTTACGGCGTTCTCGTAATGACGATCCTTGCAATCGGGATGATCGTAGGAGGGTTTTATACTGTAAGACAATGGGTATCGAAAAGTTGCGACATCTCGAGAAAATCCTTCTTGTGGCTATCTTTCCCTTGTCCGGTCTGCCTTGCAGCCATCTTTCTTGCATGCACCTCGCTTGCAACATTGACAGATATCTCGCACTCGAAGATCGGCGTGATGGTTGGCGCGACCTTCTTTGTCGGGATTTATGGCGTTTCGTTTGGACTGCAGCGATTCAGAAAAACTCCTGCCAGTCTTGGAAATGCCATGATCTTTGTAGGATTGTTCTATCTTCTGTCGATAATTCTGATACCCGCGTACCTTCAGGCAAAGACTGTCGAAAGCCCTGAATTTCTGATCAATATCAAAGAGATGGCAATGACATTCGTCACAATGTCGATCGTTGTTATAATTGGATTTATTAAATATAAAAATAGGAGGCACATAACATGATATCTTCGTCAATAATGAGTGCGCTCTACATGGTTTCAACATCACTGTTGTATCCTGTGGTACTCGCACTCCTTGGACTAATCGCGCTCTCTCTACTCTATCTTGGTTCGTTTGCAGCCGAGTACGCATCACGGAACCGGGATATCGAGAGGGTCAGATCGGGTTGCGCCAATGCAAAGGCGTATATCGAGAATGAAGAGTTCAAGAAAGCATCCGAGACTCTCAGAAACTGCGGATCAAACGATCTACTCGCTGGTTTCATTGCAGATCTCGGAGGATTCATCGGTAAGCCCACATTCGATATCGAAGCAGAGAAACTCCTGCAGGATTACGAACTCATGATTGCAAAGGAACTGGAGAGCCCGCGACTCGTGGCACGGATCGGTCCGATGCTCGGGCTCATGGGCACGCTGATCCCTATGGGTCCTGCACTCATCGCTCTCTCAGCCGGAAACATCCATGAACTCGCCACCAACCTTGTGATCGCATTTTCGACCACGGTTCTCGGACTCCTGATCGGCGGCGTCGGGTACAGTATAGCAGCGGTCAAGAAACGGTGGTATTCCCAGGATATGAGCGACATGGACTACATCGTGGAGATGATGAAGCGATGAGCCGACTACGCCTTCGCGTCGTTGATGACGATGAGGATCCATTGAACGGTGTTGCGAATCTATTCGATGCCGCGATGGTCTTTGCGGTGGCACTGCTTGTTGCAATCCTGATGGCACACAGTATGCCCGAACTGCTCGATCCGGATGCCAGTTTTACGATGGTAAAGAATCCTGGAGAGCCGGATATGCAGATTATTATAAAAGACCCGGATAAGATAGAGGTCATGAACGTAACAGACATGCTCGCCGGAGGAGAGGGCGAGAAGATGGGGACGGCATATCGACTGAGAACTGGAGAGATGATCTATGTTCCAGAGAATATTACGGAAAGTGAATAGAACTGAAAGCCTCGAACCGCATGGCTTGGCGGTCAGCAGTTGAGGCTGCACATATTATCGAGGTGATAAAACATGCAAAAGAATATACGAAACTATGGTATAAAAACCGTACTACTGGCTGCAGCACTGCTCATGCTGGCAGCACCTGCGCTTGCACAACCCGATTTGGCTTTTGTGCTCGGGACAGAGACCAATCATCAGGCACTGCTTGATGCATCGCTTAATACTACCATCAGTAGTATTATGAATGTTACTGTATACAATGAAACGAATGTACCTTCTGATCTGAGCGATTATGATGTCATATTTCTGGCATCGCTTGACAACGCCACGATTGCGGGCATCAATGATACCATCACCGATGCGAAGAACAATGGTTCTGATGTTGTCGCTTTTAATCTAACAGAGGACCTCGGCAATGTGGATCTTACCGATATTAGCTATTCCAACATCAGCGTGTACTGGACATGCGGCGGCGAGGAGAATATGCGCAGGCTCATGATTTTTATGGGCGCGACGTTCTGCGAGTTGGATTTAACGATAGAGGATCCGATAAGGCCAAAAGTAGCATACCTGCTGCTTTCTGAAGGAGATGCCGCCCTTGTCAAGCTAGCGACAGCGAATTCCCGCGCGGAAGTCAGCGCGTATCTCCATTTCAAATTCCCTCCTGTTCCGGATCTGAGCATGTATGACGTGATATTCTTGGAGAGAATAATCGATGAAAACACAAGAGATCTCATTGAACCGATGATCAATGAATCCAAAGAGAACAACGTTTCTGTAATCACAGTTCATTGTACATATTCAGAATTAGGTAACGTCAACCTCACAGAACATCCATATATCCAGCAATACTGGGATATGGGGGGTATCGAGAATATAGAAAGGCTTAACACATACATCGAAGTACAATTCTGCGGATTGGAAGAGACGATAGAAGAACCATTGTTTGTTCCAGCGGAAGGGATTTACCATCCAGATGCAGATGAGATCTTTGAGAACCTGACTGAGTATCTCGAATGGTATGGAACCGATACAGGAACTCATCATATTTATAATTCCAACGACCCGACCATAGGGATCGTATTCTGGCAGGGAAGATATCGAACTGGTGAGACCGATATAGAAGATAGTTTCATCAGAACCATAGAGGGACGGGGGGCGAACGTAATTGCGGCATACCCCCCGACAAGCATACTATATAAAAATAACATAACTAAAATTTTTATGAAAGACGACGAGTCAGCAGTTGACGCTGTAATCGATCTTTCGATGGGCGTAGCCGGGATAAGCAGACTGGCAAAGAACACCGAATATCTCCAACTGTTGGATGTTCCGGTCATAAATTGCATAGAACTCTATCGGATGACCTCGGAGGAATGGAGAAACAGTACGCAGGGAATGGAAATGCACTACTTCCCGTATCAGCTTATGGTGCCAGAGATAGCCGGTGAGATAGAGGCAATCGTAGTGGGTGCGAGGGATTATGATCCGGTACTCGATGCCATGTTGATGAAACCAATTGATAGTCAGGTAAACTGGGCGGTAAATAGAACACTCGCATGGATAAACTTGCGCAATCTCAACAACACAGATAAAAAGATTGCAATAATGTATTATGCCCATACAGGGAATGATAGTTGTCTTATAGCAAGTTATCTCGATGTTGCGCCAAGTATCGTGAATGTGTTAGACGCTATGGAGGAGGATGGTTATAATGTTGGAACTGAAGTACCAAACAGTACAGAACTACTTGATTTAGTGCTAAAACAGGGAAAAAATCTCGGGATATGGGTGCCGGAGGCGCTGAACAGCATGGTCGAGAACTATGATGTCGAATTGATACCGGAAAGTAAATATGTAGAATGGTTCAATGAACTTCCTGAGAAGAAGAGAAATGAGGTATTAACGCGATGGGGTGAGCCACCAGGGGACTTGATGGTCTATGAAAACGAGACCGGAAAGTATATCGTAATTCCAAAGATTTCGCTTGGTAATGTCCTGATCGCTCCACAACCTGGACGCGGACGTGACCAGAACATGTCTGCATTGTACCATGACAAATCGGTACCCCCAACCCATCAATACCTCGCATTCTATTTCTGGCTCGACAAAGAATTTGGTGCAGATGCCATTATTTCGATGGGCAGGCACGGAACTCAGGAGTGGCTGCCCGGAAAAGGTGTTGGGTTATCGATAGATGATTGCTGGCCCGCCATGGTAATCCAGGACATTCCGGTTGTATATCCATATATTGTGGGCGGGGTTGGTGAAGGAATAATGGCAAAGCGAAGGGGCAATGCCGTTATGATAGACCACCTGACACCGCCAATCGTTGAAGCCGGGTTATATGAAAATCTATCGAACCTTGAACAAACAATACCGTATTACGAACAAGCAGGGAATGGAACATTGAAAGGCAGGTATAAAGCTGAGATAATAGAGATGTGCAGGGATCTACATTTAGATCAGGATTTGGGTGTCGATCTAAATGAGGCCATCGCTAACGAAACAGCATTCGAGGAATTTCTTGATGAGATGCACGACTATCTTCTCGAAATAAAAACCGAATATATGCCTTACGGACTGCATATAATGGGAAGACAACTCTCCAACGATAGTCTGGTTTCTATGAGCAGATCAATGCTTGGATATGAGTTCCAGGAATATATTGCAGCGATGAATATATCCGAGAACCAGACGAGAACGCTACTGGAAGCGGTGATAATCAATGGAACAAGCCCAGAGGATGTACAGAATGAGACGCTGGGAAATGTATCAGATGAACTTACTGGCTATCTGACTCTCTCAGTCGCACACGCAGATAACCTGCGGGCATGTATCATCGAAATACCAAGAACGCTGGACGCACTTGATGGGAAATACATACCCTCCGGTCCCGGAAATGACCCGGTAAGAGATACAGATGTATTGCCAACTGGGCGGAACTTCTACCATTTCGATCCGAAGCGCGTTCCCACGAAAGCAGCGTGGAATGTTGGAAAAGAACTTGCAGACCAGTTATTGGCAGAATATTTCAACGAAACCGAGACATATCCAAGAAAAGTCGGTTTTATCCTATTTTCGGGGGAGACTATGAGGCATCAGGGGATCATGGAATCTGAGATCTTCCATCTACTGGGTGTAAAGCCTGTTTGGGATAGAAGAGGGACGGTAAAGGGCGTTGAACTCGTACCTGCAAGCGAGTTGGGAAGACCAAGAATAGATGTCATCGTCACCACTACTGGAGTATATCGGGACAATTGGCCAGATAAGATCATGTTGATAGATGAAGCGGTTCATTTGGCTGCCGAGGCAAATGACACTCCCAATTACGTCAAAGAGAACTCTGAATTGATCTATGAGTGGCTGGTAACTCATACCAATTGTACCGAGGATGAAGCGCGTAATCTATCGATGCTAAGGGTTTTTGGACCTCCGGATGGCAAATGGGGAACTGGTCTTACCCATGCCACACCACGCAGCAGCACATGGGAGGAGGAGAGCATGCTTGCAGACCTCTACATCGGTACAATGAGCCATGTATATGGCGAGAGTATATGGGGCGAGCAATTGCAGGATCTCTTCAGGCAGAACCTCAATGGAACTGAGATAGCAGTATTCAGTCGCAGTTCGAATATTCTTGGCATATTGGATACGGATCATCCGTATGAGTTTCTTGGTGGACTTGGTTTGGCTGTCAGGAGTGTTACAGGAGAGACGCCTACCATGTACATAAACAATCTGAGAGACCCAAACAGGCCGGCAACAGAGACACTGAGCCAGTTTCTTTCGAGGGAATTGCGTACAAGATACTTCAACCCACACTACATCGAAGGGATGATGGAGCATGATTATGCCGGTGCAAGAGAGATTGCCGATGGATTTGCGAATCTCTGGGGCTGGGAGGTAATGGATCCGGATACCGTAACCGATGCCATGTGGAACGAGATGTACGACGTCTATATAACCGACAAACATGATTTGGGATTGGAAAAATGGTTTAATGAGAATAATCCATGGGCACGCCAGTCGATAGCCGCAAGAATGCTTGAGGCGATACGAAAAGGATACTGGGATCCATCGGATGAGGTGAAAGAGACACTTGCCGAGGAATATCAGAAATCAGTAGAGGAATATGGAGTTACCTGCTGCGGACATACCTGTGGAAATCCGTTGTTGGATGATTACGTATCAGGAATGCTTCCTGCACTGACTACAGATCCACTGGAAAAACTTGACAGTTCCGGCAATCGAGAGGGCACGTATCCGCCAACACCAACACCAAAGCCGCCTGCTCCAGAGTCCACGACCAACGAGACGCAGGCAGAGGAGATCTCTGCGATTCCGGGCGGCGCCAAAGAGATTCCTGTTGTCGAGGAACCAGAAGAAGTCGTCGGGCAGGTCATCGAGAAAACCGAGATGAAGACCGATATCACGTTCTCTGGCATGGAATTGCTCGGACTTGTCGCTGTGCTTCTGGTGCTTGGACTGATCTATACCGGATTCAGATACAGGAAACGATAACCGATAGAAGCCTCGAACCGCATGGCTTGGCGGTCGGCGGTTCGGGGCTCGCACATATTATCGAGGTGATAAAACATGCAAAAGAATATACGAAACTATGATATAAAAATCGTACTACTGGCTGCAGCACTGCTCATGCTTGCTCTACCAGTGTGTGCGCAATCAGGAACGATATTGGTAGACCTGACACATGCCGAACGAGTATCTATCGACGGCACAACGTCACCGAATCTGGACACAACCGATAACAATCGGACATTCAACTGGACCGATTGGGCAACATACATGAGAGACGAGGGGTGCACGGTAGATGTACTCACGGCAGGACCGATAACATCCGGGACGCTCAAAGACTGCGATGTATTGATCATCGCAGAGCCGGATGTGACAGCAAGCGGACCTGCGTACTTCACAGCCGATGAGTGCGGCACAATCAAAACCTTCGTTGAGGACGGCGGAGGACTTCTTCTGATGGGCACTCAGTATGTTGGTGGAAGCACGTATCAGGAATTTGTGGACGACTATGATACAGTCTATTACTACCCGCAAATCCACAACGCACTGCTCGATAACCTGAGCGTTGGCATGAGTTTTGCCGAGGGCATGATAAGTACCGATCCTTATGATGTGATGGTGGATGAAACCGATGGCATAGGCGGACCAAAAGGAAACATCTGGATACACACTGGCGATAAAACGCATCCGATATGGAATAATGTGACAAACGGCACGTTTGCCTACTGGCATGGATGTTCCATCAATGTGACTGACGAAGGGATCGTCAGGGTAGCAACCGGGGATGATGACACATACACTTCTGCGAAAAATATGGGCTATCTTCCAAAGGTAAAATCGGAGGGCAGTTATCCGGTTTCAATAGCTGCAGCCGGGTATGGTGCCGGGAAGATCGTTGCTTATGGCGATGCAGGCTGCTGGCAGGGCGCAACTCCGTTTGGCAGTTCTACGTTCAACAACCCCGACTACCATGCGCAGGAGATTGCTTCAAATCTCATAGCGTACCTGTGCAGTGGTGAGGATCTTATGGGCGATCTGAATAGCGATGGCGAGCTCACATCAGCGGATGCACTCATAGCCCTTCAGATGGCTGTTGGATCCCGTGAACCAGACATTGCAAATGGGGACATGAACGGCGATGGTTGCGTTACATCGCTGGATGCGCTCATGATCTTGCAGGCGGCTGTGAGTGCTGCGCCATCATATTCGGAGAGCGAGGTGTACGCACAGACCACCACGGATGATACTGGATATTACATCTTTGAGAATCTTCCTTCAGGGAATTACACCGTGATAGCGGTTAAATCCAGTCCATACAGTCCAACTGGCTGGACCATGGGAAATGTCAGCGCGACCGTTGGTGATAGCGCTGTTTCCAATGTCAATATCTCGGTTGAGACTGCCGACGCGGATGCGGCATGCGAGATATTGAACAGAACGATAAATCCGGGAGGCACGGGCGACGGCTCGATGTCAGGTACGGTATCGGTAACAATTCTAGGAGGCACGGTTTTCCAGATAGCTGAAGCAACCGTTCTTCTGATAAAGGAAGAATCTGGCGTAACAGGGAAGGGGGTCATGAGCGCTGATGTTTGCGTTACGGCATTGGATGCACAAAGCGAATCATACGCAGAGACCACATCTAATGAAACAGGTTATTTTGAGATCACGGGTCTGGAACCCGGATATTACAATCTTGATGCAAGTGTGACCGCAGCAAATAACCCTTCACCATTTGATCTGCTCGGTCAGGTTGAGTTTGAACTCATGCCAGGCGAAGGTCGCAACGATTTGTTTGTGGTGATGGGAATTTCGGCAAATGAATCTGCAAGTAATGCCGGAAACGCAACATCCGAAGAAGGGAAAGTTTGTGGCCATCTACAGTCACTCAGTCCATTTACGCATACATGGTCTCCGATTTCAAATGGTGAAGTCAGAGTGGAAAAGATCGCAGAAGACGATGATCTACCACCGGAAGAGGCACCGGTCATGCCGGCACCAAACACAACAACCGATACAAACGGAAACTTCACCTTCGCCAATCTCCCCGCTGGAAACTACACCATAACAGCACTACGTGAAAGTCCTTACGGCATTGGAATTGGGAATGTTACTATAACCATAGAGGCGGGAGAGTGTATCAACGATCTCGAGATATGGTTGAACGGAAGCATATCCAGTGACCTCGCTGATGCCACCAAAAACACAACCTTTGCCAGTTCCGGGAGTTCTTATGGTACTGGTTCGATTTCCGGCAGGGTGCTCATGTGCATACCACCGGGCTCTCCCAATGTACAGCCGATATCCTCCGCATCAGTTATCATAACCGAGTACACTGGAGAGGGAAATCTCGGAAGCATAAATAAAGACCCGAAGATAGTGTTCTTACTGCTATCAGAGGGTGATATGTTTCTGGTCAAACGAGCAGCAGAGAGCATCGGTCTGAATGTCAGTGTGTACAACAACTACAGAATACCGCCTGATCTCAATCTAACGACGTATGATGTGATATTTGCAGAGCGGTTGGTTACCAAACCTCTGCAGGATCTGATTGGACCGATACTTGATGAGGCGAAAAAGAACAATGTATCGGTAATCTGCACCCACCCTGTAGAGCTATCTAATGTCGATCTCACAGAACATTCGCATATCCTGAAATACTGGGAGAGTCGCTGCCCTGAGAACATGGAAAGGCTCCTGGTATATCTTGGTGCCGAATTCTGTGGATTATACGGGACTATCGAGGAACCTGTCATTACTCTTGAGGAAGGAATATACCATCCTGATGCAGACAGGACATTTGAAAACTTAACCGAGTATCTCGCGTGGTATGGAAATGATACAGGAGAACATCGTGTTTATGATCCAAATAATTACACTGTAGGAATTACATTTTGGAGTGAACGTTATAAAACAGGCGAAATCGAAATAGAAAATAAATTTATCAGGGTGTTGGAGGAGCGAGGCATAAATGTAATTGCTGCTTACCAGCCAATGGTACTCTATCCTCCGGTCTATCCCCCGGATTCGCCATGTGTAAATACAACCCGAATATTTATGAAGGATGGTGAGCCGGCAGTAGATGCAATAATCGATCTTGGATTTGGCGTCTATGTCCTGCCTGTGCTGGTAAAGAACACACGCTGTCTTGAGATGCTGGATGTCCCAATCATAAACGGAATCGAGCTATACATAACCATAGATGAGTGGAGGAACGGCACCACTGGCAAGGGTTTCTATTTCCCGTATCATATCCCGATTATGGAGATAGCAGGTCAGATCGAATCGATCGTTGTTGGTGGAAGGGAGTATGATCCGGTTTACGATGTATTTCTGTTGAAGCCGATCGATAGCCAGATAGACTGGGCGATAAATAGAACCATATCATGGATCGATCTGCGTTATGAGAATAACACAGAGAAGAACGTTGCAATCATCTATTATCATCACTCCGTTGGCAAGGATAGCTGCCTTGTTGCGGCAAATCTCGATGTTGCACCGAGCATTGTGAATCTGCTTCATGCGATGAATGGTAGCGGATACACGCTTGGCGAGGATATTCCGGATGACGGGGAATTGCTCGATCTGGTGCTAACCCAAGGTAGGAATATCGGAATGTGGGTACAAGAAGAGATTAATTATGTGGTAGAAAATTACGATGTTGCGCTCGTTTCAAAGGAAGATTATCTGGAATGGTTCGAGTCTATTCCGGAAAAGAAACAAAATGAAGTGACCGAGCGATGGGGACCTCCGCCCGGCGATATCATGGTCTATAAAAACGATTCTGGCGAGTTTCTCGTGATTCCGAAGATTACGCTTGGCAACATCCTGATCTCTCCGCAACCATCGCGTGCGGCAGAGCAGAATATGACCGCACTATACCACGACAGATCGATACCGCCAACACATCAGTATATCGCATTCTATTACTGGCTGGATCATGTGTATGGGGCTGATGCAATCGTGTCTGTCGGCAGGCACGGAACCCAGGAATGGCTGCCAGGGAAAGGAGTGGGTCTCTCAATAGACGACTGCTGGCCCGCAATTCTGATTCAAGACATGCCGGTTGTGTACCACTACGAAGTGGAGGGCATCGGCGAGGGAATTATGGCAAAGAGACGTGGCAACGCGGTCATGATCGACCATCTGACGCCTGTAATCGTTGCAGCAGGACTTTACGGGAACCTATCGAATCTTGAGCAGACGATACCGCTCTACGAGCGGGAAGAGAACGACACACTCAAGATGAAATATCGAGAGCAGATAATAGAGATGTGTCGTGATCTGAATCTCGATCAGGATCTGAGCATTGACCTGAACGAGACTACCACTGCAAACGAAACAGTCTTTGAGGAGTTTCTTGAGGAGATACATGACTACCTACTCGATATAAAGAGAGAGTACATGCCTTATGGCTTGCATATCATAGGAAAACAGGTTTCCGACGATGGTCTGGTTGATATGACAAAATCGCTGCTTGGATACCGGTTCAGGGAATATGTTGAAAGAATGAACATCTCCGAGAACCAGACGAGAATGCTCATTGAGGAGGTGATAATCAATGGAACATCTCCGGAAGATGCGCAAAAGAAGATATTGGGCACATCAGAGAATGTTACGGAAAATGTATCGGAAAACATGACTGTGCTGGCAAGAACAACCGCTGATGAGAATGGAAACTACACGTTCTCCAACATCGGTGCTGGAAATTATACCATAAAAGCGGTAAAATTTTTATCTCCACCAGGCTGGTGGTTCATAGGAAGTGTGAATACCAGTGTAGGTGCTGGAGAACTTCTCAATGACACCGATGTATGGCTAACTGTTGGAGATGAGACAACTGCAAACGATATATTGAACGCAACGGTTGATCCGGGCAACTTAACTGGTGCTTCTTCGATCTGTGGCAGGGCGCTCGCGAGTGGACGTTATGGCGATACGGTACCAATGGCTGGTGCAACGGTCGTTATAAGCAGGCAGGATTCAGAGGAAGAAGTATCTGATGGAGAATCGCTTACAAACTACCTGAATCTCGCAGCGGTATATGCGGATAACCTACGAGAATGCGTCATTGAGATAGACAGGACGTTAGACGCACTCGAAGGGAGATATATAATACCCGGACCAAGTAACGATCCGATCAGAAATCCTGATGTGCTCCCGACCGGAAGAAATTTCTATGGCTTCGATCCGAATATCGTGCCCACAGAACCAGCATGGGAGGTTGGTTGTGAACTGATCGATCAACTGCTCTCTCAATATTGTAACGAAACCGATGAATGCTATCCCAAGAAGATCGGCTTTGTTATGTTCTCATTCAATACGATGAAGGATTTGGGGGTACTTGAGTCCGAAATCTTTTATCTGTTGGGTGTAGAGCCTGTTTGGGATAAAAATGGGAACGTACATGATGTTCGCCTCATACCGACAGAGAAGTTGAAGAGACCGAGGATCGATGTTGTTGTTACCATGAGCGGCATATATCGGGAGAACTGGCCCCATCAGATTGAGTTAATCAACAAAGCAGTTCGCATAGCATCTGAAGCAGATGATTCTCCATATCACAGGAATTTTGTCAATGAGAGTACTGAATCAACATATCAATGGCTGATTGAGAACAACTATACCAAATCGTTGGCATACGACCTCTCACTGGTACGGATCTTCGGACCCCCGGACGGTGTGTGGGGTGTTGGTGGATTCATCACCGCCATCGAAAGCTCTGGTTCGTGGGAGAATGAAAGCAAACTTGCAGACCTATATCTCAGAAATATGGGCTATGTTTATAGCGACGGGATATGGGGTGAGCAGTATGTCGATCTCTTCAGCCAGAATCTCAATGGAACCGAGGTTGCGATATTCGCATGGTCGTCACATTCCCACAGCGTACTCGGCATCGATCACACGTTCGAGTTCTTTGGCGGTTTGAGCATGGCAATCCGCAGCATCACAGGCGAGGCTCCTGATATGTACATAAACAACCTCAAGGATCCCGGTGGCGCAAAGCTGGAGACGTTGAGTCAGGTCATTACAAGAGACCTGCGTTCGATGTACTACAATCCATATTGGATCGAGGGTATGATGGAGCATGGTTATGCTGGTGCAAGAGAGATGGCTACGATCATGGCGAACCTCTGGGGCTGGGAGGTCACAAGCCCGGACACCATAACCGATGCCATGTGGAGCGAGATGTACGATGTCTATGTGCAGGACAAATATGGTATGGGGCTTGAGGGTTGGTTCAATCAGGACAATCCATGGGCACGCCAGTCGATCATAGCGAGAATGATCGAGGCGACACGGAAAGGATACTGGGATCCATCGGATGAAGTGAAAGAGACGCTTGCCGAGGAATACCAGGGATCGGTTGAGGAATACGGTGTTACCTGCTGCGGACACACCTGCGGAAATCCGTTTCTGGATGATTACGTATCAGGAATGCTTCCTGCACTGACTACAGATCCACCGGAACAATCCCACAGCTCTGGCGGCGGCACATATCCACCGGATTTCATGACCACACAAAAGCCATCTGCCCCGAAATCCACGACCAATGAGACACAAGCAGAGGACATTTCTGCGATTCCTGGCGGTGCCAAGGAGATTCCTGTTGTCGAGCAACCAGAAGAAGTGGTCGGACAGGTTATCGAGAAGACCGAGATGAAGACCGATATCACATTCTCTGGCATGGAGTTGCTTGGGCTTGTCGCCGTGCTTCTGGTGCTTGGACTGATCTATGCAGGATTCAGGTACAAGAAACGATAATCAGGTGGACCGTTCGCGGTATTTGAACAGGCAGCAACTATCGCAGGTATCTCGCTGCCTGCTCGTACCCCGCACCCTTCCGAAGAACCTTCCGATCCACAAGATCGACAACAGTTGAAGCGACTCCATATTCGCATCTGCCGCCATCGATGACACAGTCAGCACCGTCCAGCACATCCGTACTGATCTCACAGACCTCACGCGCTGGCGGCTCTCCTGGCAGGTTGGCGCTTGTGGATGTGACCGGGGTTCCTGAAAGATCGATCAGCCTGATCGTTATCTCGTGATCCGGATGCCTGATCCCGACCCGGTCAGATCCAGCAGTCAAAATATCCGGAACAACCGGCTTTTTCTTAAGGATCACTGTGACCGGACCCGGCAGGAGTTTTCGGATCAGTTCCATCGTATCCGCACCGCAGAATGAAACATCCTCGATCATCCCGTAACCGGATACCGCGAGCGATATCAGGGAGGATCGTTTCTTTATTGCAAACACCTTTCTAACTGCAGTCCGGACAAGCGCGTCTGCACCGATGCCGTACACGGTCTCAGTCGGATAGATCGCGACGCCGCGGTCTCGTATGATCTTTGCAGCAGTAGGGATATCTACACCTTTCCGGATGCGCCTGTCCGGGTCTTTTGCAGGTCCGCGTGGTTACTTTCCATGATGAAATTTTGGGGTCTCACAGATAATAATTTGCCGGACTCGATCGCACCAGCACACTCTACGGCTGCACCTCAAACGCACAGTCAGGCATAAATCATTAACGAAAGATATACCTTATGTACAGACTATATATACTATATAAAATCTACATATTTCTTGGGAAAAACTATATATACTGCAATTGTGTAAATCATCGTGGTGATACATCAATGGAAAAACCAGATAGAACACATTGGTTTCTGCCACACGCAATCCTGACAATGCTTCTGATCGCAGTGATTACGACATCGCTCTTCGGATCAGGCTGTATCGACAGCAAGAACGCTGGGCAAGTTGTGAAACTGCAGATCGCAGGCTCGACAACGGTTCTTCCGATCGCAGAGGAGTGCGCACGCGTATTTATGGAAGAGCATCCAGGCAGCCAGATCTATGTATCTGGAGGCGGATCATCGCATGGAATACGATCCGTTGCTGACGGTACCGTGGATATCGGAGATGCATCCCGCGACCTGAAAGATTCTGAGAGGGAGAAGTACCCTGATCTCGTGACTCATGCCATCGCGAAGGATGGTGTTGCAGTCGTGGTGCATCCAGAGAACGAGATCAGCGATCTCACACTGGAAGAGTTGCAGGGCATCTACACAGGTGAGATCACGAACTGGAAGGATCTTGGAGGCGAGGATTCCGAGATCATGGTGGTCTCTCGGGAGGAAGGATCAGGAACAAGGGATTGCTTCGAGCAAGCAGTCTTAAATCCGATCAAGAAGGAGGTCACGGATCGTGCGATCATCCAGGACTCAAACGGCAAGATGCGGACGACTGTTGCTGGAAACAAAAAAGCCATCGGCTTTCTGTCTCTCGGGTATGTCAATTCCGATGTCAAAGCAGTCAGACTCGATGACATAGAGCCCACGATTGAGAACGTTCGAAACGGCAGGTATCCGATCACACGGACGCTTCTAATGATCACAAAAGGAGAGCCAGACGAGATTGAGCAGGCATTCCTTGACTTCGTGCTCTCGGAAGATGGACAGAAGATCGTGGGAGCGGTGCACTTCATACCGGTCTCGGAGTGACTCACGTGACGCGGATCGTGCATCTGTCTGATCTTCATGTATCAGGCGCCCACTTTCTTTCTGGTGTTGCCGAATCTGTGGTACAGAGCACAAACGAGATCGCTCCTGATATCGTGGTCGTGACAGGAGATCTGACCCAGAACGGCTCTTACCCGGAGTTTGCGAGTGCAAAAGAGTGGATTGACAGGATCGATTGCGAAAGTAAGGTGATCGTTCCAGGGAACCATGACTCGAGAAACGTCGGGTATCTGCTCTTCGAGGATTTCTTTGGAGCACGATCATCGTCTCTTTCCTATAGTGATGTCACGGTTGTCGGCGTGGATTCGTCCCAACCTGACATCGATGATGGGCACATCGGTAGGGAGAAGTATGGCTGGATTGCGGAGAACTTTGAAACATCTGATCTCAAGGTCTTCGCACTCCACCATCACCTGATCCCGGTTCCGATGACCGGCAGGGAGGAACAGATTCCTGTGGATTCAGGTGATGTGCTTGAACTGCTCGACAGGTGTGATGTTGATCTTGTGCTCTGCGGGCACAGACATGTGCCGTATGTCTGGCGGCTGAATGATATGTTTGTGGTAAATGCAGGAACCGCATGTTCAAACAAGATCAAGGCAAGGACGGCGCAGTGCTACAACCTGATAGAGATTGATGACGGAACTTTGCGGATATACCGTGTGCTTCCCAGCGGCGAGCAGGAACTGGTTGTTGATTTTATAGCAGAAAAGGAGGGTTAAATGAACAGAACTTTGGTAAAGAGATTTGGAATCAGCATGGCGCTTATCATGCTGATCACAGCGGGCATATTCATATCAGGGTGTCTCGATTCGAAGTCATCCGAAGAAGAGACAATAGGGACACTTAGAATCGGGCTCATCCCGACAGAGGATCAGATCGAGATGTTAAAGAAGTTCGGTCCGGTGCAGGAGTATCTGGAAACCGAACTCGGAATGAAGATCGAGACATTCACAGCTACTGACTATACGTCGGTTATTGAGGCTATGCGTGCAGACAAGATCGATGTCGCATTCTTTGGTCCGTTTTCGTATGTATTAGCCGCAGAGCGTGCTGATGCAGAAGCGATCATCACTGGCGGCACAGAGACAGGAGATGTCGCAACGTATCACAGTTGCATCGTCACGCATCCAGATTCTGGTATAACCTGCATCGAGGACCTGCTTGCTAACGCAAGTGAGATCACGTTTTCATTCGTTGATCCCGCATCAACATCAGGAAACCTGATCCCGAGGGGATATCTCCTCTCGATGGGGGTCGATCCTGATACCGACTTTAAGACGTGCATGTTTGCAGGCGGGCATGACGCATCAGGGCTTGCCGTGAAATCGAAGAACGTGGACGCAGGTGCGATGTATGACATCGGGTACAACCGCTTAATCGAGAGCGGTGCGGCAACCCCGGACGATCTCATCGTGATCTGGACATCTGACCCGATCCCGAAGTCGCCTGTTGCAGTGAGGG
>Ga0190347_1000288_pt1 | contig 16409 bp, 17 predicted proteins | sample 48721356_MG_FD_161652 | JGI IMG/M metagenome (GOLD analysis project Ga0190347, IMG submission 161652) | Hydrothermal vent microbial mat bacterial communities from Southern Trench, Guaymas Basin, Mexico - 4872-13-5-6_MG | ecosystem: Environmental > Aquatic > Marine > Hydrothermal vents >...
TCGAAGCGGCAATAATGAGTTCTCTTACCCCCTTTAAAGAAAAGTTGTGAGCTACCAAAGAGAATACTAGTATATCATCAGGTATTCCCAGGCGTCTGCGGACGGAAAGACCGTATTTTTTCTTTGCCTCGGGGTGAAAACGTTGAAGATCGACACCATTATGGACAAGTGCAATCTTCTCCTCTGAAATCTTGTAATATCGCATCATGTCGTTTACCACCATTCGACTCAGGGCAATAAACCGTCTAGCGGTTTGATATGCCATGTGATCCAGCATTCGGGCGACTACAGCCTTTGGGCTAAACCGGAAAAATGAAGCCCTAATTCCCGCGGTCAGAAAATTTGGTTGCCTGAGAATATTTTGCCGTTGACTCCCCGGGACCGTGCCCCCATGGGGCTGGAAAAGGTCCATTCCTCCGCCTCGGTTCAGGGCCAAGACAAGATCCGCCCCCCGTTTTTTAATTATAGCCTTTGTGTTTACGACAAAAGAGATCCATCTTTGCCAGCGCGTTATACCTCTAACAGGCACTTTGACAAAATTGATTTCAGGAGGGCAATTACGCCAATCCATAGCCAGGACTTCTATATGGTGACCCTGTTTTCTCAGGTAATCACACAGGAGAGCGGTGTATGCCTCGGCACCGCCTTTCATGGGATCGAAGTGTTCAATCTCTATAATAACCTTCACTTGCTACGCATCCTGATACGTTTATCATGGTGCGCGATCCACAACGCCTTAAGCCTGGCGGTCTCCTTCCATAATGCTTGCTGCCAGGAAACGATACCCGCAACGCTAAAGTATGAACTGAAGAGTACCTCTAACTCTTGCTTGTTTAGATCGCACTCCATAGAGGAATAGTACAGAGCGCCCAAATCCTTGAGCCTCCATCTGTTAAACGTATATTTTGACGGCATAAAGGCCCTTTGAAGATCGATAATATAGACATTGATCCTTCCGTCAGATCGAAAGACGGGGAAAAAGTGGCATAGATACATATCTCTGTGGACCCATTTCTCCATATGCATTTTCCCTGCGAGCCGACCTATGCCTTGCAGGACATCAAGGCGCTTATTGCCCGATACAGGGATGACCTCTGCATTCTTGCCGTCAACACGACCAAGCAGATGATCCGCCTGGATACCTCCATTGATCTTCTCGGTGACAAGAACGCCTATTTCATCGCCGTTATGTTCTCCACCCCCTACCACTACAGGCCGGGGGGCAGGCAGTCCCTTCTCCAGAAAACGGCTTAATGCATTAAACTCAATAAACGCCTGTTCAGTTCCTGACTTATCTTTTCGGTCTTTATAATATCTTTTTAGATAGAAGATGACTTCAGGCCCGGAGTGTCCCTTGACGGTAAGCTGAACCGTGCACCTTGAAGGGACTTTTCTCATACATTTGTCACCCCGGCAGGTAGAAAATGCCTGGAGGGAGTCAAGCCCCTGTTGCGTAAACAGCCTCTTCCATTCAGGCTCTATAAAGATCCTTCCCCTATCGCTTGCGGGCCAGTTCGATTTCATAAGCGCAAGTTGCTGTCCACACCAAAGGGCTTGAATTTTTTTCTGCCTCCTTTATGTCTGGCTCTTTTAAGAACTGACTTTAATAATTTGTTTCCGGATCCGTAAATTCCCCTTTTTTCTCTATAATTATACAAAAAACGTATACGCTCACTGAAATTTACAAGAGGCCATGGCACGGTAAGATGCAGAGAGGCCAAGTCGTCAATCTGTTTCATCTTGATCCTGAAAGAGGACCCAATCATCTTTCCTTTTTTTGTTGAACGTTCCAGATCTATCGGCTGGAGTTTATAGCCGTTGGATGAAGGCGCGATGAAGACATGCCATGTGAAGAAATCCAGATGAGCCAGACCTGCATCGTGTATGGCAGCAAGCATTGAAGCCAGGGCATTGGATAATGAACGTCTCTCTTTAACTGATTCCATGACAAAGTCATCATCAAAATATGTTTGGAGTGATCTAAAACCTGTCAGCTCCGCGATCAGGAGGAAACTGTTTCCACCTCCTTTGCCCTTTCGCCATCCCCAGGCAACAGGATCAAGGGCGTCAAAACCCGCCCTTGCATAGTGCATCATATTATCGAGTTCGGTATATATCATGGGTTCCGATCTGAAAAACTTGTGAATCCTCCGTTTCATATAATTTTTGTGGCATTTTAAATAAAAGGCCCTTGGAGGATTCCCCAGCTCTATTCTGCGGACAACGCTCCTGCTGTTCCGGTCAACCACTTCTCCTGCAAGACTGATAAAACTTTCAAATACGTTAAGACCGCAGGCCCTAATAAATTCCTGCCATCCATCCAGCACATAGACATCTTTTGCAAACGATTTAAATCTATATCGTGTAGCTGTCGTATCTATCACGGAATTGATAAAAACCTAATCCTTTCTGCCTTTGTAAGGGTAATGAAATTCATTATACCAGGATTTCAGATACGGCATCAAGGATCGATTATATTGGGAATTTTTTAAAGCGGATCCGTTTTTTTAAATTCAAGGTTTTCAGCTTGTATAGATAGTGAAAATTTTATTTAACCGGGGGAATAATACCAAAACGCAATTTCAGGTATTTTCGCAAGAAACTTAATTGAAACAGGTGTCCAGGATATGCATCAATAGCCCGATGATAGGCCTGCTTTGCCTCTTGAAATCGACTGTTAAGATAAAAGGTGCGAAACAGGCTTAGATAACGGCTGGAAACAAATTGAGGTCTATATTTCATTAAGTGAGCCGGCAGAACAGCCGGGTCAAACAAAAGATCCGCTGTTCTTATCCCCGCGGCAATAACAGCATCGATGTTATGACGCCGGCTCTCTTTACGTTTATGGATAATAACAACATATTCATCAAATGACATGCATTTGCATAGGGCGAGAACCTTTCCATAAAATACTACATCTTCATTATTCCGCACGGATTCCGGATAATGAAGATGGTTCAAAACTTCTCTCCGTATTACTCCCTCCCCTTGGGAAATTCCAAATCTGCCGCAAATATAGTTGACAAAATTCTTCCGTTGTTCCTTTGATAGAGATTTTTGCGGATGTCGCCTTTCCCTGCCTGTCTGATCTATAGTTACATGCCCGCCAAAGATGAAATCCATCTCCGAATTTTTTTTTGTCTGTTTATGAAAAAGAGATAGGGCACCTGGAATAAGCTCGTCGTCATCATCAAGAAACAGGAGGTAGTAGCCGGAAGCGGCTTGCGCCCCACGGTTGCGTGCGGCTCCAGGTCCACTATTATGCTGGGATAAACCGATAATTGTCTCCGGGAACCGAGTAGTCCATCGAGCGATAATTTCAGGGGTACTGTCGAGCGAGCCGTCATCCACAATAATGACTTCAAAATTATTAAAGTCCTGTTCTAATACTGAATTGATTGCCCGTTCAAGAAATTTAGAGCCGTTATAGGTCGGGATGATAATAGAAAATTCAGGCATTAATTATACTAGAAACTCTATTAAAACTTGTTTTAATAGTCTAAGCCTTAATAGTTTATGAAAATTCTGTCTTCACCAAACTCACGTATTTTATGATATCCAAGTCTGTCCATATATGATTTAACATTGGCCATATTTTCCTCAAAGACTTCTACTTGAAAAATACATTTATTCTTTTTTAGAAATTCCTTCATTCCTTTAATTGCATTTAGCTCATGCCCTTCCACATCCATCTTAATAAAAACTTTGCAACTATTAAAATCAAATTTACTATCGAATTTAGCAACTTTTATTATTGTTTTCTCAAACCGATCAGTTTTAGTAGAAGTAGGGGCTGTTATTTCTATCCTTGAATGGCCTGTACTCCTGCCTTTCTCACTTAAAAAATTTACTTCAGTATTTTCATTGCTTAATCCATAATCATATACTTTTATTTTTTTAAAGAAATTATTCAGTAATATATTTGTCTTGAATTGATAGTTATTACGTATATCCGGTTCAAATGCAATAATGTTTTCTATTTCACCTGTATTAGCTGCCAACAGTGAATAAAGTCCAATATTCGCACCAACGTCTACAAATAGATCAAAATTTTCAGTAGTTAAAATGTTGATAAAATGATCAAGTTGTTCAGATTCATATGGTTCTTTTATAATAAGATACCTATCAATATGATTTGAGTAATTCAGCAAAAGCTTAAGCCCAATTCGATAATAAATTTTAAACTGATCCCTTTTGCCGTAATTTCTGTATGTAAGTTGACGAATTTTTCTGCCTAATGTTACCATCTTTAGTCCTGTTTATATTGCTGGCGTTTCAGAACAGTAAAACTATTTTACTATTAAAATGAAACCGAAATTGCCGATTTCGAAGGAATATACGGGGAGAATAACAGCCCGTCAAATAATAGCCGGACAACTCTGTTAAGATAAGATATGGACAGCAAGAACTGAAAGGGCTGCCTGTCATACAATTACTGCCATTGGCAGGAATTTTTTCATCGAGCAACTATTTTTTGAGTCACTGCCCAATTTTTTCCTCTCGGAGGCTTGACGAAAGCTATAGAGACCGTATGCTGGTCTTTGATTCCTGGTTATGGAGTCTATATGAACAAATGCAACCTTTGTGGTTTCCCTGTCATTCGAATTTTTAAAGGCCCTTTCGGTGCAAGATGTATTAGATGCAAATCAACGCATATTCACAGGGCTTTGGGCCAGGTCCTGGAGAAACTGAATATACCGAACACATCCCATGTATATGAACTGTCATCCCGGGGGGCTTTATTTAAATATCTCAAGGGGAGATTCAAGGACCTAAGGTATTCCGAATATTTTGATGATATACAACCTGGTGACTTTAAAAAAGGCATTCAGTGTCAGGATGTTCAAAATTTGACTTATGAAGATGAGTCATTTGATTTAGTAACGTGTACGGAAGTCTTTGAGCATGTTCCGGACGATGAAAAGGGTTTTAAAGAGATATACAGGGTTTTAAAGAAAGGCGGTTATTTTGTATTCACCGTGCCCCTGCTTGATAGTGAAAAGACCATTGAAAGGGCCTGTATAAAAGATGGGAAAATCAAGCACTATCTCACTCCTGAGTTCCATAGCGACAGATTCCGGGGGAAAAATAAGGTGTTGGCATTTAGAAACTACGGTCTGGATATCCAGCAAAAACTCGAATCCATCGGATTTTCAGCGAAAATACATACCCTTCCTGATCCTTGCCATGTAACAGAGAACGCAAAAGTCATTGTGTGCAAAACCTGATAGGAAACTGCCTTTTGGAACGATTTAAGAAATGGGGTTCTCAACATAATATAAGCACAAATTTTCGGCACTTAAGACAGGAAAGCGGTAAAAATAGAGATACCATGATTCCGCCCAGACTTATTGAGAAGTTACCTCGACGGAAGTGCCGCTGGCGTCTGAACTCTGCGGACGGCTATGGGAATCTCTTGTACTAACCGGTTTTATTACTGGACCTGTATCTCCACCGCATCGAGCCAGGTTACATCAGGTATACCGTCCGCATCGTCATCCACTGCAAAATATAGGGCATAATGTCCCCGGGGCAGGGGTGTGTTAAAGACCTCAAACGGAGACAGGTCAAAGAGCGGGGCCTGACCACACAAGTTGACTCCATACGACCAGCCGGTCGGAAATATGAACGAATACCAGATGGAGTTTACACAAGCAGCGATCCACCAGTCCACCGAAGGGCCGTCATAACTTCCGGGATGTAGGCTTACCGTTACGGAGACCGGGGTATCATGTGAAACGATCAAAGGACCGTCCTGGCCGTTTGCCTTTATGTCTATTGAGACATCCTCATCCGGTATCCAACCCGCTATTCTGGCTATCATCCACCAGAAGGCCCTGCCTTTAAGCTGACAGTTCAGACAGCGGGAATGGGCACAAGAGCACTGAGCACACTCACCCGGGTGGGCCGAACACCACTCATCTGCCCAATTACCGCCGTCATAACCACACCCGTCATTGGCACCTCGATTCAGGAAATAGCTGCCTGACGGATCGTAACTTTCAATGTCCGCGAAATCGAAGAGGATCTTGCCGTTTCTGATACAGTAATTTCGAATCTGGTTATTCCGCAAATTCAGATTTCCTGCCTCTGATGTCCCGTCTAAATGGCCTGTCATATAAACAAAGCTTACATCAGGATATTCCTGTTCGAGGTCGTTCATCAGGCCAAGATAGGTATTGATATCCTCTTCGCTTGCGCCGGATACCTGGCCGCACCATGACCACATTATCATATTTCGATTATTGCCTGGGGCATCAAGCAGCTCTCTCGTTCTGGCCGCCCAAGTGACGCGATCCGGATTACCCAGATCACCGGAAAGATTACAGTCATGAAAAGAAAGCCCGTTATCAGTACCGTCATGATCAAACCAATACAGAGAACCTGCTTGACCTTTCAAGAGATTCATTCCGGTCACGATTTGGCTTCCATGCGATGTGTGGCCATAAGAGATTCTGAACATGGCCTTTGCCTGATTTATCCAGTATTCTGGAACCTTTGTAAGATCCGTACAGGTATGATCGATGATAATTGGCTGCGAGAAAGATAACGATTGAACACATAATAAAATCCACAAAATCACTATTGTGGATGCGAGCATCTCGACGGGCCTGCGCCGGTTTCTCGTCATTTTATTACTCCTTGAGAGAGAATAGGGGCTGAAACCGTAACGGGAAAACATTGAGATTGTATAAATTATTGTCTTTTATTATTTTTAAAACATTACTACTTAAAAGACAAGCAAATATCAAATAAACTCGGTGGCGGTCTTGTTTTAAAACGCCCCATGGGTCATGGAATATGACTTCAGCGGAGATTCAAAAGAAAGTGGATAGAAAGTGAAGAGAATGGTAAACTAAAAGGAGAAAACATTTTGGGGGCCAGCGGCCCATAGTGACATCTATATAGACAACTTTATAAATGCACCAAACCTCTATGGATCATTGTCCACAAAAGAGGGGCCGGTCTTTCCCAAATAAACCATGATATTTTGTTAACAAAGGAAAGAGGGAAATATGAACAACAAGTTAGGTATCCTTGTTAGTTCCGACAGACACATCGACCATTTGATCGGCATTACCAAGGCAGCATACAGGGCGGGGAAAAAGGTGACCATTTTCCTTACTAATCGGGCCGTGCTTTTGACCAAAAACAAGAAATTCACTGAACTGGAGGGGCTTTGCCATATAAGCCTTTGCAGCCTCTGTATGGAATCTTTCAAAGTTGATAAGCCTGTGCCAATCGTCAACGAGAAGGACTTCGGCACTCAAATGCGGAATGTCGTAATAATGAAAGAGTGTGATCGTTATATTGTTCTTTAGGAGAATCATGCCATGGATATTGAAAAGGTAGCTTTCATTATCAACGAAACTGAAAATTGCTGGCAGGCTCTCAGGAGCGCCTTTGGATGTATGGTAGAGAACCTTTGGTGTGGCGCCTTTTTTATTGACTCCAATATAGAAAAACCCTCGAACCTATCAGAGGAGGAGTTCAAAGAACATCTGGAGAGTTTTGTGGTGGACTTTGAGGCGGAGATATATACAAACATCAAGGCCGATGCCGATAAATATGAGCACATTAAATACCTTTCACTGGAAGACATGGTCCCCAAAATCAAGGCATATCAGCTAATAGTGCCTTTTTAGGGAAAGGAGAACATGAAGCAGTTACATATTTTCAAAACCAAACCCAAAGATTATACCAAGTTTCTTGCTGAGAAGTTGGCAGAAAATAAAAAGCCGACCCGGTTTAACCTTTATGAGGATAAGGATTACGATAAGCTGGTAAAACTTATATTTGAAAACGACGAGGTAATAAGCTGGTGGTGATCAGTCGATCGGCATACCAATCATATTCTCACAATCCTTAATCACTTTCTAATAATTGAAGTGCGCAGCATTTTTGCGTCACTTATTGTGCTTTTGAAAATTTGTAAAAAAGGGATAAACCTATGGCAATAAGAGCGGCTGTTACAGCCAAATGGCTAGGCAATATGGCCTTTGAAGCAGAAGTCAACGGACACAAAATATTGCTGGATGCCGACTCCGAAGTAGGAGGAGAAAACCGCGGGCCACGCCCAAAGCCTTTTATGCTGGTAGCGCTCGGGGGTTGTACGGCAATGGATGTTATCTCAATCCTGAAAAAGATGCGCGTAGAGGTAGAGAAATTTAATGTTCGCGTTGAAGGCGACCTTACTGAAGAACACCCGAAACAGTTTTATAAAATGCACGTGATTTTCGAGTTCACCGGGAAAAACCTGCCGATCGAAAAACTGGAAAAGGCAGTGAAATTATCCGAAGACCGTTATTGCGGCGTTAGCGCAGTCTATAAAAAAATCATGGGGTTGACATCGGAGATAAAGGTTTTTGAATCGTGATTTTTAAAACTAAGGCCGGACGCTCTAAACAACCTTTAAGAACATAGATCAAATTTTTCACGCCGCTTGAAGGCCTGCGATACTTCAATCGTTACTGATGTCAAAATTCAAGGTTTCACCCGGACTCAGTTCATATTCCCTTCCCTGGAATTTGACCCTCGTCGCCTCCAAATCGCATTTATCACAGACAATGGACAGGGAATTCGGGGTGGCGTTGATACCAAACCAGTTGCCCCTGTATTTAATTTTCATACAGAGTTTCTCCAATCCCTGAGGTATGTCCGGATTGAAAAAGAGGATGTCGTCATGAAACTCCAGCCCTGTATAGCAACGCTGCAAAATGTCCACTGTTCCCGCCATGGCACCCAAGTGAATGCCTTCGTGCGTCGTGCCGCCCTGGATGTCCGCTATATCGCTTTCCAGGGCCTTCTGAAAAAGCTTCCACGACCTCGGGCGATCGGACCTGGTCAGGACCCAGGAATGGACGATATTGCTCAAGGTTGACCCGTGCGAGCTCCTCTCCATATAATATTTTATGTTTTTGGGTATATATTCCGGATCGAAATCGTATCCCATCTTTTTAAAGAGTCCGTGCAGTTCTTCAGAAGAGAAAAGGTAAAAGAGCATGAGTACGTCCGCCTGTTTAGAGGCCTTATAGCGGTTGGTGGTATCCCCTTCCGCTTCGAGAATGCGGTCCAATCGCTGGATATCGCCGTATTTTTTCCGGTAGCCTTCCCAGTCAAACTCCAGCAGCTCGTTGTAGCCTTCGAACTGGCTGATAATTCCGTCTGAATGAAATATCAGGCGCATTTTTCCGGTAATTTCCTCCCAGTGATCAATCTCCGATTGTTTCAGTGACATCATCTCCTGCAGATCGTGCCTTCTTTTCGGCGGGAGAAGACCGAACGCCTTTATAGCCGTACGAAGTACATATACAGTCATCACATTTGTGTAGGCATTGTTGTCTAGTCCTGGTTTTTCAGACTCCGGATACATGTCGTGATATTCGTCTGGACCCATGACGCCGAGGATTTCATAGCGGTCAAGCCCTTTGTTGTAAGTGGTTAGGCCTGCCAGGAATCTGGCGATCTCCAGGATCATTTCCGCTCCATAGGTACAAAAGAACTCCATGTCCCCGGTCGTCTTGAAATATTGCCAGACATTGTAGGCAATGGCCGCATTGACATGTCGCTGAAGGTGCGTGTTGTCCGGCAGCCAGCGGCCTGATTTCGGATTCAGATGCAACTGCTGGGTCTCTTCCCTTCCATTGCTTCCACTCTGCCATGGATAGAGTGCACCCTTCGCCCCTTCCTTCTGCGCAGCAAGTCGCGCTCGGTTTAATCGCCTGTATCTGTATAAAAGCAAGGATCTTGTGAGCATGGGAATTCTCAAATTGAGATAGGGAAAGATGAAGAGCTCGTCCCAGAAGACATGACCTCTGTATGCCTCTCCGTGCCAGCCCCTGGCAGGTACACCGATGTCCAGATCGATGGAATTTCTTGAAACGGTCTGGAGTATATGGAAAACGTGCAACCTCAGGATCATCTGATCGCGGTTACTGTCCGGAACTTGAATGTCACATCTGTTCCAGAGGTGGGCCCATTGAAGAATGTGCCTTTTAAGCAGTTCGTCAAAACTGCCGGCATGTCTGACGGCCTCCGTTGCCTCCAATCCAGGCTCGTCAATAGCTAAGTCCCTGGAGGTATAAAAGGAACAGATCTTTTCGATCTTCACGGACTTATCATGTGTTCCTTCGACAAAACACTCCTGTGCAATGTAACCGGGTTGTTCGATAAGCTCTCTTTCGACTTCTAACTGTTTATCTTCTGCATAAAATCTAGTCCTGGCGGCCTCGGCAACATGAAAGGGGAAATAATTGGTCTTCACCAGGAGATATATGATGTCTTCATTCTCCGCCCCGGTCCTGATTGGTTCAAGATGCTTGCTGTTAAGCTGTTTATAGCGTTCGACCCCCGCATTGATGACGGTCCCGTCCAGGGCGGAATGGATCTGAAAGCATCCTGACCAGTTCTTGGGTGTGAGTGTAATTTCAAGACCGGCCAGATGCATATCTGCCATATGGATGAAACGGCGTTCTACTAATATTGTCTCACGGCCCTGTTTATCCCTGAATCTCAATGTCCTTGAGAAAATACCCTCATTCATGTTGAGTTCCTGTCGGTAGGATAAGATCTCAACGGACATCAGATTGAACCAATCGCCTCCTTCAGGCCTGAACTTCGTAAGCAGCCAGTTGGGCATGTTCACCAGGTCTTCATTCTCTACCACGCGGCCTGCTATGTCTGTTTTCAGCCGGTTATAACCCCCTGCGCGATAGGTACCGGGGTAATGAATCTCGTCCGCCTCGGATTCCGATGCCGCCCCCCGGGTGGCGAAATATCCGTTTCCAAGGGTACAGAGGGCCTCCCTCAGGCCTTCTTTGGATGGTTCAAATCCTTCATAGCCAAGTGTCCAGTTATTCACGCCGACCTCCTGCAAAAAGTGATCAGTTTAAGCAGAAATTCACAGACTTCATCAGGGTGCTTCAGACTGTAATCAGCCGCAGTCTCATAGGTCTTATCCCGGACCACAACCCCGATTCCCCATCCGCTGAGTTCTCTGAATGCATCTTCGTCGGTCACATCGTCCCCGATGTAAAGAGGCAGAACATCTTCTTCGTCCAGTTTTAATGTTCTGAGCAGGGAGAGCAGTGCCTTCCCCTTGTGCCAGTCTATATCAGGCTGGAGTTCAAATATCTTTTTACCGTAAGCCTTCCTGAGATCCGGATGACCTGCCGCGACTTCGTCAACCACCCTTTCAATCGTTTCAACCATCTCCGTATCCGCACTCCGGTAATGTATGGCGATGGCAAACCTTTTCCGCTCTACGAACACGCCCTGAATCGAAACGAGTTCCCTGGAAAGCTCCTTTTCCGCCCTTTCAAGGACAGGGAAAAATTCCATTCCGATCTGATTTTCGCTGTCCAGCCCGCCAGGTCCGGCAATATCAAAGCCATGGCTTCCGGCATAGACGATGGAATCAATTTTCACTTTGTCCATGACATCTCTAAGATCGCGGCCGCTGATGATCCCAACCGGGCAATGACGGGAAAGCTCGATCACCACGGCGCGCACATCTTCCTGCATGACCGCCTGGTCAGGATTTTCAACGATAGGGGTAAGGGTACCGTCATAGTCGAGAAATACCGCTATGCGTTTTCCTTCGGCCTGGCGGGAAATTCTTTCAAATTCGTCCAGGGCGGAGGGAAGCGGTTCCGGAGTTTCAGAATCACCTGTTATGCAAATTTCAGACAGGTCTTCAACGGCCACATCGGCTCCATCGGCCAGAAGAGACTCCCTGTCACCGGTTCGGGCGATTCCGATCACAAACCCGAAGTTCCCCGCCCGGCCGGCCTGTACGCCGGAAATGGCGTCTTCAATCACCACCGCCCGCTCGGGTTTCACCTTTAATTGCCGGGCCGCTTCAATAAAAATATCCGGAGCAGGCTTACCTTGAATGCCCATGATCTCGGAATCGACCCCGTCCACCCTTACGTCAAAAAGGTCTGACAGATTCACGGTATCCAGGATCATGGCACAGCTTTTACTGGATGAAATGATCGCCGTTTTCAGCCCGTGCCTTTTTAAGCTGTGGATAAAGTCTACGGTTGACTCGTATACCTCCGCACCCTGTTCTCGAACCTGCTTCAGAAAATCTGCATTCTTCTTATTGCCCAGGCCGTGAATGGTTTCCGCCTCCGGCGGATCCTCAGGATCTCCCCCAGACAGTTTTATCCCCCTTGACTCGAGGAAACTCCTCACCCCGTCGAGGCGGGGCTTTCCATCCACATAGATACGGTAATCACTGTCTATGTCAAAAGGCTTAAAAGCAATCTCTTTGCGGGCCGCGTACCGGGAAAGAAAATCATCAAACGCCCTTTTCCATGCCGCTGCATGAACAGATGCCGTATCCGTAACCACTCCGTCAAGATCAAAAATAACGGCCTCGAAATCGTTTGCCGGTATAGAATAGGCCGTTTCTCCGTGTGCCATCTTCCGCCTCCCCTCCCCTGTCTTTTATCTCACCGGCCGGTTTCCGGCCTTCCTCATCCAGTATATCAGTGGCCACAGTCTTTGCCCCCTCCTCGGCTTTATAACGATTCCGATACACATAACCAGCCATATCGAAATTTCAGTTATATATCAATTATTTACTGCCAATAGCAAGGAATCAAGATATATTCTCATACTACTGCTTTATGGAATCTAACTATTTCCTTAGCAAAGCAATCTCCAGCTGACAAGGCAAAAACCGGCTATCGATCATTAAAAGCAACTTGGGATCACCACCCCAGACCCGATTTTGTCGAAATTTTAATCCTGAGCAGTTGCAAAAATTCATTTTTTGCCAAGAAATACCGATATAGAAAGCAGGAAATGCCGGGCATATATTCCCGGCACGTAAGGAATTACTAAGTCTTTCATAACCATATTATGGGAAAACTCTTCTCCTGGATACCACTATGGCATATCGCCAGGCTCGCGGCCTTTTTGCTCCTCGCTATCATACTGCTTAAACCCATCACTGAACTGTTGGCCATTAAAAGCATGGTGGTCTTTTACTGCGGGGACCAGGCAACCCTTGAGTGGGACCCCCCGTCTTCAGGGATCGCAGATCATTACATAATTGAAGTCACAACAGTAAAGGCCCTGGATAGTTCTAACAGCTCAGTCTCCTGGATAAATTATTACGAATCAAACACAACCAGTCTCAAGATAGACCTACAGGATGGTTATAATTATTCCTTCAGGGTCAAGGCAGTCGCCCCGGCAGGCCAGGAGTCCGCATATTCTGAAGAACAGCTCACTGTAATATGCGACTGCAGCGCCCCCTCCATACAGGTGGAACCATTTGGAACGGACGGCAGTATAAGGCAGGAGGTCCTGCATCTCATCGGCTCATTTTCTGATAAAAACATAGCATCCATAAAAGTAAACGGAAATACCGCCGACATGGACTTTGCAACCAATACCTGGCAGATCGACATACCGCTTTCAGAAGGCAGCAACATTATTACCATAAATGCCACAGACTACGCGGGCAATGAATACAATCATGAATTCTTTGTGGAACAGCATCCTATAGTCATTGCCAGCAATCCTCCTGAGGCCGCATTATATCTGATGGGCACCAGTGCGTATCCTGGGATCTTTCTTGTTAATCTGCCGCTCAAGATATATCAGGTCATAGACCCTTCACTCCGGATTCCCATTTCGCTGAGAATGAATAAAATGATGGGAATAAACCGCGTGATCTCTTTCCCTGAAGACCAGAATGAGATAACGCTTTCCATGTTACCCTTGATACAACCTGACGAGTTCACAATTCAAGAACTGCCCGATATAGATAGCTCTCTGACTCTTGGCCAAACTGTTCATCCCTTTTTACTGGATTACGAATATGACAGTCCGCCTAAAATATTGGCAGGCACGGCATCCGGCAGCCTGCTTCTGCTTGATCATCAGACAAATGGAGCAAATGAAGAATGGAGCACCTCGAAGCTTGATCTCAAAGCCCAAGACGGATCTCCTTTCAGTGTACTCAATCCACAAATCCCGTTTATAATAGATTATGATAACGACTTACAGTATGAACTTCTACTGGCAGACATGGATTCATCTGATATCCATATTTTTGAATTGAAACACGGCGTATGGACAGAGGAACAGTCTATTGATCTGTCAGAAAACCGATATTCAGGAGGATATTTCGGTTTTACAGACTGGAATACTGATCACAAAAAGGATCTGATTTTATTAGACGATTTCGATAATATCATTGTGGCATTAAACCAGGGAGAAGACAGATCACCCGTTTATGATCAGCATACCATAACGCTTAAACTTGAAGGCAGAATGCCTGAAGCGGCATTTGTTCTCTTTGACTGGAACGGAGATGATAAGCAGGATGTTATAAGCCAAACGTGTCAGGGTAATCTGGCTGTCTGGATCAACACAGGCAACTGGGATGCGCCCTTGTTTGAAACACCCCATAGCATATTCTCTCCTAGCACTATTGGTGTCTCACAGGTAGCACCTTCGGTAACGGACTGGAATAATGATGGAATAACCGATCTGGTAATAGGTACCGACAGCGGGCAGCTTTTCCTGCTGCTCGGTAAAAAGGGGTAAGACATGGGTAAAAGGCAAATTAGAAAACAATACCTCATAAATAAACGATTCCAGATAAACATGGCCATCCGTCTCTTTATATGTCTTCTGCTGGTTGCCATAGCATCGGGCTGGGCGGTCTATTATGCGGTATGGGAGGCCGTCATAGTCGAATTGCACGGGGTTCAGCTGGCAAGATTATATCATGTCATAGGAGAGAGAATATTATTTTACGGACTCGGGGTCATAATAGCATTGAGTGTGCTAAGTATATTTTTTTCTCACAAGATCGCCGGACCGGTCTACAAGATGAAAACAACCATAGATAAATTCCTTGAGACCGGAACCGGTCCTGAGACCATTCACCTGCGAAAAGGAGATGCCTTCAAAGACCTCTCTGATTCTCTGAACAGGCTTTTTGCAAAAAAATAGAAGTGTCTCTGAAAATACTTATGAGCACAATTTCCGATAGGTTTTTTGGAAGGTATTGGCTACCAAACCCGAAAGTCCGGTTTTGTTTACCATATATCACTCAATGCTCTTTGATGTAAAATATGCAAGTGCCAGGGAATAAGGCAACAGGACCTTTAAGTTAATTTCGTTACCAACCGCCGATAGACCTCACAGCCTTCAGCCTCGCAGACCGGCAAACTAAGGGAAAGTGGTTCTAAGATGTCCGGTAAATCCATTTGACTAATGAGGCAACATAAAATATAATGTGGTCACATTAGACAAAGCCCTGAGGATTGACATCATGGAAACAATCGGCATAAGAAAATTAAAGGAAAACCTGAGCCGTTATATGAAGAGGGTGAAAACTGGAGAGAGAATCATTGTCACAGATCGGAGAAAAGAGATAGCCATTATAATACCTCTCGCAAAAAAGGCCGGGGAAGAAGAGAAGATATATGAATTGATCCGGCACGGGGTGGTGGCCTGCTGGGCCGGGGGCAAACCAGAGGGTATGCCGGCCCGGATTGTTTCAAGGGGAAAGAGCGTATCAAGCGCTGTTATTGAGGACAGACGGTAAAATGGTCGTATATCTTGATACCAGCAGTCTGGTAAAATTGTATGTTGAGGAAGATGAATCGTCGAAAGTTGAGGCACTGGTCAGATCTTCAGAATTTACCGCCACATCACTCGTTGCCTACGCAGAAGCAAGGGCGTCGTTCGCTCGCAGATTTCGAGAGAAGGCATTCACACCAGACGAACATGACCGCATAAAGAAGTTTTTTGATAAAGATTGGAACAGTTATCTCGTATTGAATGTCACAGAAATTATGATCAGACTGGCAGGTGGCCTGGCAGAAAAACATGCTTTAAGGGGTTTTGATGCAATTCATTTAGCCTCAGCCTTAATTCTACGTAAGGAGTTGTCCTCCCCCATAGTTTTCTCATGTTTTGACGATAAACTTCAAAAGGCATCGAAATGTGAAAATTTAAACGGGTAGTTCTACCCCGCAGGATTTGGATATACCCCTTGTTCGGCGCTCAACATCTTCAAACCTTTGGCACCTATCCCTGACCAGTCCTGAGACCATTCACCTGCGAAAGGTAGATGCCTTCAAAGACCTCTCTGATTCTCTGAACAGAGTTTTTACAAAAATTCCGAAATGTCCCTGAAAAAAAGTGTCTGAATTTTTGGGAGATACAACAACCCGAATCCCTTATCATTCCAATAATTTCCTCTTTACAGCCGGCCCAGTAAATTCATACTGAAGTTTCGCAGTTGAAAAAACGATTGAGAAGACATTCAACATACTGAAAAAATAGCAAAAACAATTGAAAAAGCAGCTCCAATTTAGTATACTTGAATTAGTTAAGATACTAGAAATACTAAACAAAGGAGCTGCTATGAAACA
>Ga0190347_1000297_pt1 | contig 16268 bp, 19 predicted proteins | sample 48721356_MG_FD_161652 | JGI IMG/M metagenome (GOLD analysis project Ga0190347, IMG submission 161652) | Hydrothermal vent microbial mat bacterial communities from Southern Trench, Guaymas Basin, Mexico - 4872-13-5-6_MG | ecosystem: Environmental > Aquatic > Marine > Hydrothermal vents >...
TTCCTTTTAAGAAGTATGAAAATATGGAAGAATATCTTAAATCACAAGGTTTTAATGATATACAACCTGATAGAGACACATTCCTTAAGACTAAAGGATGGCAATGGGTTGTATTATATAAAAGGAAAAAGGAGGTGTTGAAATGAAGAAATTGTTGATTGGAATGTTTCTGGCAGTTCTCTTTGTCTTATTATTATTCAATCAGAATGGTTGGTCTTCAGAGAAATACTATTATAAACAGAGTGGCGTTGGTGGATATTTTAATGATATAGCATGGGCAACAATACCCAATGCAAATGACATAGGTCAATGGACACACACTAACAAAAAATATGGTTATGGTGATTTCTCATGGGATGGTAAATTTATTTCAAAGGGAGATCAAGGATGGAGCATACAAGGATTGACTGATGGCAAAGCCTGTAAGTATATTGCATTTGAGTTGATTTATACAGATAGAATATTTCGTTGTATAACGTATAATAAGACAACAACAAATGAGCAGAATGGTAAAAGTACTTCAACAATACTCAGATTTTTTAATTTCACAAAGTGGAATCATTATGGAATAAAATGGAGACATAATTATTGTGCGTTTTATATCAATGGTGTTGAGGTTGCAAATCACACCGAGAACATTCCGAATATAAAGTTATACTTCCATGTCCACACGTGTGTTGCACCATGGATGAAAGCACCAGGAGGATATCTTATGGTGATTATAAAGAACTTAAAGGAGGTGATAAAATAGAATCTTTAACGAGTGAAGAGAGAGAGACAATAATAAGCTGGAATGACGAGGATAAAGACATGATCTACATATATACGTCTCAGCAACCGATGATACGTAAACTGCTGAAGAATCCATTATTCAAACTGAAATCAAAGACTGTTGACAAAAATTATCGCTGTTATCCTGCCCCTATATCAATTGATGGCTATATACCAAAGCGTGCATTAACTATACGTACTAAAATCGTTAAACGTAATTTAACCCCCGAACAACGTGCTGAATTGGCTGAAAGACTCTCCAAATCACGTTCCAGTAAATAAAATTTACAAAAACTACCAGCGATTAAGGGTTTTATATTAACCAAAGTCAAAAAAGTAAAAAATTAAGAACGGTATGTGATTTTTACCGTTCTAATATTTTGGCTTAGTACCTTGGACGAAGATAGCTCATTACGAGTCCAACAATTGTGAGTATAGCTCCTATAACAAGGACAACGCCAACGATGTTAAACACCGAGTTTGCTGTATGCGTAGAGTTCATGATAGCATAGTAGGTACTGTTCTCTAAGGCACTGGTAGTTGGACTTGGTTTAGGTGCTGGTATGTTCTGTATAGTCACGAAGAACGCAAAGATACCAACAGCGAGTATGATTAGAGCTACCACAACTGCCATTATGGTACCTGGGTCCATGAATTTGAATTTCATGTTTTATATACCTCCTTTTTTATCTCGACATTCTTCACACTAGCCATTTCTGGCTGTACCGTCACTTGCTTCATAAAAAACTACATCCACAGTGGTTTATAAACTTTAACCTACCAACACTTATATTTAAAAAATATTTAATGTATCTTATAATTTGTTAAAGGATTTTAAATATTTTAGATAGGATCGAATACCAGCTCAACATTACCGTTTTTTAATCGTTTTATCTTAACGTTTGGTGCTAATGTGATGATAGTTTTTTTATGTCTACCATCCTGTCCTATATAGATATGTCCTTTGTCTCTCTCGGCTATAAACCTCTTAGCAAATAATGTAGATGCATAGCTACTCCTACTGATAGATAACCTGTGTCTTTCTAAGTCACGTATAATCCTGTCTATCTGTTTTTTAAGCTCAGGATCAGTCTTTCTTCTATATGGCGTATAAATCCTTCGTGGCATTATAATCTCTTTATCTTTCTGAAGAAGTATTCAGCATCTGCTCTTGCCTTTCTCTTAGTATCTCTATCTCTTGTTACATTAGACAGTGCTAATGCTTTACGACCTGCTGAGAGATATCTGCGTCTAAGAGACCAGTTCTTAGGTGTTGACCTTAGCAGATGCATACGTCTTGTTGACGCTTTCTGTGTCTTCTTCCAGCCTGTATGCTTCTTAGGTTTAAACCATTTCTTCATCTTTCTACCTCCTTTTTAATTCATCTATAAATCTTGTGCCTGGTACAACCTCTTGTGTCATATTAATGAACAGCCAGTATATATGCACGAATATAAATGCTAACGACAAAGCTGATAATCCAAACTCATGGTATATATTGCCTGTAGTATCTACTACTATCCACAAGGATTGGACAAGTATTACAATCCACACAATCAGACCAATACCACAGTATACTATACCGTCGGTTTCAACAGCTAATATTGTTAGGATAAATGCTATTATTAGCATTATTACAAATATTTGCACTATCATCTTCTTCTATACCTCCTTAAATATGCTATATAACCTAATATTCCTAATATACCAATCACTCCAACTATACCAACGTCTTCACCTCCGCCACCACCTCCTACTGCGGTTATATTACAATCATCAGGACTACTGACAGTTGTAAAAGTGTAGACAGGACTCGTGGTATTAGACGAACTATATCCATATGTCTCTGCGTATATATACCATTTGTATGTAGTATTATACTTTATAGGATGACGTAATGGTTCTTCTAACTTGATTGTTGCATATGCAGAGGTATCGTTCTTTGTCCAGGTATTATCCTCGTTTATGTGTATATCTAGATCGTTTACGATATACTGGAAGTTTATAACGTCTCCTTTCTTTAATTTGACATGTGCAAAGCTTATAATACTACGGAGATTATCCTGTTTCTGAAAGTTTAACTCTCTATATGAGCCATTTATCTCTTTACCATTTCGAACCATTCTAAATGCGATGTTATCTCCTGCTGGACTTGCATCATCATCCTCACACGATACCCAGTAGAATAATGTGTAATGTCCATCTATTGGTATTATTACTTCTTTTCCAGTTCCTGATATATGGTATGAATGGAACTCTTTGAAGGTTATATTATACCATGTATTTATTGCTGTAGGACGTATATCTGCGTTAGTATGTCCTATTGCATGAACATCTGTTGTAAAACCATCTGCTGTAAAACAGTAAGTACCGTTTGTTATATTAAAAAAAGACGTGACTATATAATAATCATCATTCTCATCTGTTGCATATACTGTTACGTTCATGGCTGTACCGTTTGGATGTGATACGGTGAAACAATGATTAATACAGCACGGACATAAATCTGTACTACCATTCGCTGGATACATGTCTGTTATAACTGGAGGAGCAGGTGGTGGAGGTGGTGGTGTAGGTGGTACTCGATTATGAACAGAACCCCATGTTAAAAGACTATCTATCATACTCCTATAAGACACATTAATATAGGTGTCATTAAGAACACCAAGATATATCCTTGTCTCATCTATAGAACCAAGTAATCCCCATCCAAATGTTCTTGTATTACCAAGCGTATTTGTATATGATGCTGATTTTATTGATGGAACATCTTCATTTGTACCCTCTAACTTACCATCTAAGTAAACCTTTGTTGTTGTCGATGGTTTATCATATACAGCAACACCATAATACCATTGATCCGTTGATATTATTCTACTACTGTATGCCCATTTATTACTACCAGTATCTGTTTCAATATAGATTGAATATTTGTAACCTGTTCCTGGATTTTTAATATAAACCTGTGATTTCAAGTCATTATAAAGACCAATTGTTACCTGCTCGGTAGATAAGGAGTTTGCTTTAAACCAGCACATATGTGTGTATCCATGTGTTTCAACTTCAGTATTTGTCATTATCTGTGGAATAATATGTCCATCTGAAGTATCATCATATTCAATTGACTTCCACATCACACCCTCTTGATAATAGACAGGATTATTATTTGTCGACGTTGAGTTATAATGGTTCTGCGTACTATCTACAACAGGAGCACTATTATCATTCATGTGGTATACTGCCCTATATCTTGAATGCCATGTTTTATAACGGTTCTCTCCATTAGTAGCTAACGAGTTATTGAAATAGATATTTATCTGTGTGTCTGTGATTGCGGATACTTTCGTTACATTAACCCAGAATATTGCATATCTTGAGGGAGACCAGTATTCCATTTCATAATAATACTCTGTTGTATTATCGCTACTAACAAATCTTATATCATCACCATCTGGCTGTGAATGACTTAAGACATAGCTGTCTGTTATATTAACCATTATCGGGAAGTTATAAAGATTTCTATCTACCTGACTTGAATCAATCTTGATTGGTATATAACTATTCCAGTTATTATCCCACCAGGCATACTTTTTAAACTCTTTCTCATATGTACCATATTTTATCTTTGGTATAACATCAACAGACCAGTGTTTTAATGTTGCCTTTGTTCTACCAACTATGTCAACGATTATAAAATCCTCTACCTTAAACGATTTAAGATCCTTGACATTAACCCAGTCCCAATAATAGTCAGAAACCGATTTGTAGCCCGTAACCCCCCGATATTCAGTCCCATTTTCGTCTTTTAAGGTATCGTATATTGGAATTTGTCTTGTTGTCGTGAAGTTTTTTAACACATAATAGTCAAAATGCATATCTCGCTTTAAACTCACGCAACGGTGCGTAAAAAACGCTCTTGGGTTGATGGTTAGACCTTTTATATTTGTAGACGTCAGTATCATCGGTAAATGTCCTGTGGATAGGACTTGTGGAGTGTATAATGGCTTATATTTGATCTTGTCTAACGGTATTCCCAATATTTTATAATCGCTAACGTCTTTTATCAATTTAGCGTCAATATTATCCAGCATACTTGCATCTGCTCTGATTATCAGCATACCAGAGAGTATAAGGAATATTGCTAATAATAATACTTTACCTCTCGTAGTATTCATATCGTTCTCGTTCCTCCCAGTGTGAACCAATTAGATATAATACTATCATTCCAACAAATGATAATATACATACTAACCAGAATACGTTGTTTATCATCACCATTAACGGATTAACCTGTGCAGATACACCAAACATACCTGTTGCTGATGTTATCTCGGATGTTGTTCTCTCTATAACTACACTCATAGAGATTGCTATTATAAGTGTAGTAAAACCAATAAAGCCAAGAAGTATTGTCTCTTTTAGAAATCTCATCTTCTAATACCTCCTTTCTGCATAACCTGTAGATGTCTATAACCACTCGCCAGCAATACTATACCTGGAAGTATGCTGAACATCCATAAAAGAGCAGATAGATAGGGAGAACTACTAAGAAGACCAGCATTTGATAACTCGCTCGTTAAACCGTCAGCTAATAGTTTTAAGAAATAAAACGACATTCCAAACAGTATTATGCCTGTCACAAGTTTAAACGTCGGTATTATATCCATTTGACTTTCACCTCCTTTGGTTTATATACTTCAGATGGGAATGCCCATTTAAACTCACGCTCACGATAACCCTTACGTTTACCTTTCTTCTTCTTTTTAGGTTTTTTACGTTTCTTAGGTTTCTGTGGTAATCGTGGTATATATACAGTTGGTATTGTTGTTCTTGGTGTCTTTATTCTCGGTCTTGTTGTTTTTAATACCTGCTCATATGCTTGAATTTTAACTAAATCATATTTCTGTTGCTGTGCCTGTCTAAGTTTCTGTAGGTTTATTATATCCTGTCTTTGTTCCATAGCCATTTTTGATATAGGTTTAATCTTAACTATCTGCTTAGGTGTTTGTCTTTGTACCTGTAACATACTCATACCATATAATGAACCAACTATTTCACCATGTATTGTAGATGGAACTTTCGCAACTTCAAATCTTGGAACTAAGGATGTTCTTGTTATACCACTTGGTTCTTTATATACAAGCTCTGGTTTATATCGTAATCTTAGACTGGCTTCAGCACTCTTTGATTTCAAGAATGACAACCATTTTGAAATCTTTGGTTTGAATTTGACTTTGCCTTGACCACCTATCCATTCAGCAAATGAGGATTCAGTGACAGGTCTTATTGCTTCCATCGAAGGTTCACCAACATATTCACCACGTAATGCTGATACCCATTTACTATATCTACTACTGGTTGCTTTGAAACGTTCAGTCCACATTTCATAGAATTTCTGCATTTCAGGACTTAACTCAGGTGTCTTTGCTTCTGTTAGTAACTTGATTTCAAATGGTTTATATCTTAAATTATATCCTACTGTTCTTTCACCAGTGACAGTCATTTTACCAATTCTTCTACCCTTTATCTTTATTTCTTTGCCTCTGAACATATATTTTAATTCACCAGTTTCAGGTTCATAACGCATGAATACCTCTGCCTCTTTGCCTGGCTTCCAGTATTCATATTCACGAGGTGATATAGTAGTCCGTCTTCCTCTACCACCATAGATTTCATACTGATATCTTAATCCTCTATCGTATCTTATTTCTCTACTTTTTAACTTGAATTCTTTGCCTGGTATAGATTTGCCTTTGTATAAACGATATCGTTGATACCATTCAGCACCTTTCTTATAACCACGTATGCCTGTTATGGTGGCAAGACCTGCACCTGTAAGTATTCTTGCCATTTCACCAGGACCACCAACAGTTTCACGATAAATCTCACCACCAGGACCAACTCTACTGATTGTATACTGTCTTGAAGCACTTACTAATTCAGCACCTGTACCTACAACACCTGCAGCACCTAATGCTATTGCTCCTGTTGTAGATGCTCCTTTTATACCATATCCTAATAATCTGCCTGCCTTTGTACCTGTTGTTATAAGTCTTGTAGCTGTAGTAGACACAACCTTAGAACCTACACCTAATAAACCACCTGCTATAGAAGCAACTGTTGGTATTGTTATCCAAGTTGTAAACCCAGGAGATACAACAGTTGATTTAAGCTCGTCTATTAAGGATGTTCTACCACCTGTTTTAACCTGTTCCTGAGCCCAATCATAAAGACGTTCATAGAATACTTTCTCACCTTCATGTGGTATTTTATCCTTGATTCTTTGCTCAACTTTATTCAAATCGTTTAAGATATCCTGCTTTGACCTACCATAGAATGGCATACGTGATAATTTCTCTGCGAAATCTTCTTTCGATGACCATTTGCCTTGCTTTCTACCCTCATAGTATGCTACATAGAAATCTAAGAGTGCTTTATCACCGACTACACGTACTAAATCACCGATAAATCCTGTCTTTTTAAACGATTCCCATGTTGCTATTGTTGAAATCTCTTCCTTAGACCAACCCTGTTGTTTAAGCACATTATAAACAGCCATACCTAACTCATATTTCTCGGGTGGTTTAATCATCAAGTTGCCACCCTCTGTTTTAACATGCCATCCTTTGTTTATAAGTGCATTAACAGAGTATGTCTTATCATCTATCTCGACATTAGTATACTTTTTATGCCAATCTACCTGTTTATCCTGTGGTAATGAAGAAAGATGTGATGTAATAAAATCCTGTATAACCTTTGACTGCTGGTCTTCAGGTAACTTAGACCATTCAGGAGCTTTCTTTCTATAATCCTCTACAGCCTGTTCACCTAAATCCTTTATTTCTTGTGGTACTTCATAAGTAACTTCCTGCTTCTTATATACTTCCCAGCCTTCATCAGTCTTTCTTGCTTCATATCCTAATGCTCTATAATGTGATACCTGCTGTCTTTGTTTCTCAGCCTCCTGTAATACACCTTTTATTTCTTCTCGTTTCTCTTCAGTTAATCCTGGTTGCATTAATGCAAGCTTAGCCTGAAGCTTTGCCCTTACTACTTCTCTTCTTAAATCTTTTATATCTGCCATTATCTATACTCCTCCCGAGGAACAACAAGTTTTTTATATACTAACACAGCAATAATTGCTGCAGAAATCAATATAATCATTGACTGGAAGGCAGAATGTAATATTACACCCATAAATGACGCCATTAGTATTAAAGTAATCGCTGTGACATAAGTATTCCTGTCTGTTCCTACATATACACCAGCAACGATGAAACCAATGATTGCACCAAACACAAAATCAAATCCAAGTAACGATACATAAGGCTGGAACGCATACCAGAATGGTCTTTGCATAAAATCCGTTGCATTAATCGGTATGTTCATTTATATGACCTCCAACCTCCAGTAGCCATCTGTGCAACACCCATTACATATACTATTAAAATAAGTGCTGTAAAAACAGCTAATATTGCACCAAACATCGGTACACCTTTGCCTATACTGTTGAATAACTGTAGATTATAGCCATATAAAGCCCAGAATGCACCACTGAATAAACCATATATTATTCCACGTTCATTTGGCTTGGACATCGTTGGTATATAGGATAATATTGCAGCACCACCTAATAAACCAATTGTTCCAAATATTCCCATCATGAATAGACTGTCTGGTGAATATGGATTATAATCACCTGGAGATAATCCCATGAGCTGGAATAATCCTACTACAAGATTGAATGTGAACATTATCATTACTATCTCATATGCTTTCACTACTTTCTACCTCCATATGCATAAAGTATAGACATTATTATCAGAAACACACCTATACCTACTAACGATACAGTAATATATGCACCTAATCCAGATATAGCAACTGAAGCATATACCAATATTAATCCTGTTCCAATACCTGTTAATGCTGCATTATATCCACTAAGAGACGATATAAACATCAGTGCAATAAACAGTATTAAAACAGATACCCATGATACATATTTGCTTGGATCATCAGGATTTCTGAATGGTGTTATACCAAATATTATCGTTAATGTATCGTTTAAATCTCCAGCATTCGTTATATTCTCTATTATTCCCCACAACGTTCCTGAATATAGGACAGTTAAAGAATTAAATGTGCTGTTAAGGTATAAAGCCCAGTCATAAGTTCTATTGTGTAAAGCTCCTGTCCATGTATAGTTTTTAACGAATAATGTTGAACTATCAGAATACATCAGAGTACCGTTATCGTGATCCCATATTTTAATGTGTGATGATACAAGTAAGAAATAAGTGTCGAGATAATAGACATACATACCTGTTCCATCATACCATCCTACATCAAGCATATAGACATCATATGGTATAAGTCTTCCAGTTATATTTGATGGGTCTATATAGATGTATGGTGCTATATCATTACTTGTTGGTGCAATACCAAGCCTGTCTATCATTATATCAGACGATGATAATCCTATAAAGTATTTCTTGTTGTATAAAAGCCATGGATAAATCTGATCAGATACATCCCAGAACTCTTCGTGTATAATCATTTTATTACCGTTGTTATCGTATGTGTATATTGTAGCGTATGCATCTAAGTTTGGTTTATCCTGGAAGTATCCTGATTTATCTACAAACTGATAGATATATTTAACGATAGAGTTGTTTATAACATTTGTTGTCTCACCATATACTCTCTTGTCTGTTAAGACATAGAATGTATAGTTGAACTGCTTAGGATGCTGTAGTAGTATACGTGTGCAGTAATAAGGAGAACTTGATGTATCATTCCATCTGAATTCAAAGTATAATGGTGTCTGTGTTAGGTTAAGATTAATCCAGCCTCTACTAAGATTACCAAAGTCACCATTACTCTCATAAGACACACCAAGACGATTTACCTCTGTTCTGTTTGTATAATGAACGATTAATTTGTGCTGATAAGGATACTTTGTTAGATTTATAAGACCATAGGTTGTATTCTCATATCTGAACGAAATATTGTATAATCCACCAGAGACATTACCAATAGTCCAGACATAATCCTCAGACCACTGTGAACGCCATGGTGAACCTGAAGCATTAACATAAATCCATAAGGAGAAATTATAGTATACTCCTGGTGTTAAACCAGATACCTTTGCAGTACCATAACCACCAGATGTACCTGTAACATTTGCTCCTTCAGTACCTTTATCTCTTGACGTTGGTATACCTGTTTGGTTGTAGTATATGACACCTTTGACAGTAGTACCATCTCCTACAACAGGATATATCCAGCTGAATGTTATAGAACCGTTCCAGTTAGATATTGAACGGAAGTAGGATGCTGCATAAGGTTTGGTTATAAAATAATCTGTCTGTGTTGATAGATTATAACGTGTTCCATTATATGTCCATGTTTTAACGTAATAATACTCTCCAGATGTAAGACCAGTTAAATCATAGCTGAAATAAGGATTAGACATATTATATAATGTTCCCATCGTTATATTATAAACCCAGTTGTTCCAATCGAGTGGTGTTGAGGTATATACTAAGAAACCTACTATATTATCGACACCTGTATCGTTTATAAGGACACCATTTATTGTTGCTGTTGTCTCGGTTATATTTGTAGTAGCTTGAGGCATACTGAAGCCATAAGTCCCTGATTTCGATGCTGATTCTATACTTATTATATAGGATGGTGTCTCTGAGTATGGTCTGATGCGTATTCCACCTCCAGTGAAGTTTATCCATGCACCATAGCTATACGGATTTCCAAGAGAATCAACATAGTATGGGACCCAGAAACCAAGATAGTTTAAACCCCAGTTACCTGCACCATCAGCATAACCGACATTTGTTTTAACTGCTACATATGTATCGTTTTTACTCTCGTGAATATAGTAGTTTACTCTTTGCTTTCTTGTGTTTATATCCATACGCTGAGTTCTTTCTACACCAAATGGTGTCTCATCGTGTTTTAACTCATAACCAGAGTTATTTGCATCATAACGATAACCATGTTTAACAGGTGGTTGATTTCTTTGATACCAAGAGAATAACGATAGATTCTCACCAGCATGCTGTGATGATGCGTTCTTTATATAGTAGTTGACATTATGATTTCCTATTGAAACAGTATTATAAAGAGTTGACGTAACCTCGACAGTTATGTTCTTCCAACGACCAACATGTATTGGACGTGTTTTATAATCATCCAGATTATTTGTTGGTTGATAATAATTCAGATATGACCCATTGACTGTGAAATAATTGTTATTACTCCATCCTGTTGCATCGTTTATATACTCTAAGAATGTTGCAGTACCATTTGATGTTGTAGTTGCTGTTGGATTACCGTAATAGAGCCATACATAGCTGTCGTTCATAGAGTTGTTGAAGTATAGCTCGCAGTGGTCACCATAGGATATATTTGGCATAATCCAGTATGGTAGCTCTGTGCTATTATCCCATGCTATAATACGTAAATCACCAAAGTCAGATCTACATCCAGGTGCTGATACATCTCTTGTTGAAGGATTATCATGTCCTGATGATGCATAAACGGTTATGTTTATAACGTAATCGTCTAATGGATGTCCTATACCTATACGTTTAACATAAAGCCAGTTAGTATCCCACCAAGGATTTGGTGTCACATTAGCCATAGTTGTAAAAACATAAGTTGCTGTGACATCATCTGTACCGTCTGATACGTTTATACGCCACCAGTATCTTGTGCTATAATTATCTGCTCCTGAGAACTGCCAGAAATATGTACCGTTTGCCAGATTATTCTGTGTGTTATAATCAATCCAAGCACCAGTATAATTGCTTGAATATGTCAGGTTCATCTTGTCACCATCAGGATCGCTTATATCGACATAACAGTAAGGTTGAAGATTTACACCTGTTGAATGGTTTGATGGTGTTACACTGTTTATAACAGGAGGATTATTAGCACCAGCTCCTGTGGTTGGTATTGGATATATTGCTGAATAATTGTAGACACATATGCTATCGCTACCACCACCAGGATCTGAATTGTTCCAGTATGCTATAAAAAATCCTTGCTTTGGACGCATCGTTTGTACTCCACCAAACTTAGGATAATTAGCACACATCGTGTAAGTATGGTCTGTCTTATAGTTTGTAGTAAGCATAGTCAGTGGTGTGTAGGTATTATTACTCGGGAAGTAACGTTTAAATCGTTCTCCTTCATTACCAGCCTCTGCACCTCCCCATACGATATAAACTGTGTTGTCCTCGTCTATAGATTGGTCTGCATGTGGATATAATGAACCATCAGTTCTTAAAACACCAACATTACGTATACCAGACCATGTCTGATTTTTAAACCAGTAATACTTATGTTTAATATAATATGTAGAGTTTACAATATCCTGACCACTCCATACAACAGACAGATTATTATTGCTATCTGCTTTTATACTTGGATTTGTTTGATCATCATTTGATCCTCCACTAAAATATGTAAGATGTGTTATTGGTGACCTAACATTATTTGTGATATTACAGTAATCGATAGCCTCGATAGTACCCTGATCTCCTTCAAACCAAACGATGTGTATGACATCGTTATTATCAACACAGGCATACTCAAAGAGGTCTGAATGGTTACTGCTGAGTGGTGTTAGCTCGTTTATAGGAGACCATACACCCTTCCAGAACGTTCTGTTCATAAGTTGGCAGTATGTTCCTGTGCTGTTAAAAAAGAAGAAATATAAAGCGTCGCTACTATTAACGACCATGTTTATACATTCTGGACCTTCCTGGGCATACTTAGTAACGTTATAACGGACACCACTCCATCCTCCTGTCTTAGTCCAGTTAGTATACTGTAATCCTAATGCATCAGGAGGACGTATAGACCAAGCAACGTGTAATGTATCCTTGCTGTCTACAACTATTGCTGGGTCAAAGATACCATATGGCTCGTTTATTGTGTTAAAAAGTACCCATGTGCTACCGTTATCGACTGAACGGTAGATATATAAAGAGTTGTCGTCATCCTCTTCAGTAGCACACATGAACATAGTGCCGTTTGATAAACGCACGAGCTTACGTGCTGGTGGTGGAGCACCTAATGTTCCTTTATTGTTAAAATCAGCACCTGAATCTACTACTACCTGTCCAACACCACTCGCTATCTGAACAAATAATAGTAGAATCAGAAAGACAATTAAAATTTTTTTACGCATAATAGTATATTGTAACGTCGTGTATTAAAAACTTTCTATACGAAAAGTATATAAAGTAGAAGCACTATATATATATTAAAGCGAGGTGATAGCTCATGAATGAGTTGTTAGAAATATACGAACATAATAATCTGAAGTTATGTGATAAACAGCAAAGTATGTTGCGTCTTTTAATTGCAACATATAAGACAAAGGAATGGGAAGGTGATCCTGTATGGATTACACCTATAAGTCAGTCAGGCTGGGGTAAATCTCTACTTGGACATCCATTCTTGAAGATGTCTGAGGAACGACGTTATAGAGTGCTTGTGTTTGATAGTATGAATGCACCAGCACTAATAAGTGGTAGACAAAGCGATTTAGATTATGGAGAGTATCTACAGAATAAGAGAACGTTTATATATGTTCCTGATATGGCGAATATTATAGCGATGAGAACTGATGAGGCGAATATACTGTATGCAACGTTCAGAAATCTCTTTGATGGCTTTATAAAAAAGGATACTGGTGGTATGAAGAAGTTTTATCGCAATATACATACTAATATGGTTGGGTTTGCTACTGATAAGCTTAAGGAACGTGTGGAGTATAATGATGAGATGGGAACAAGAGAGATTGTCTTTGATTTACCAACGATTTATGAGCATAATAGTAATCATCCTGATGATAGAAATATTGCTAATATAGACGATGCTTTTATGGACTATATTGACCATCTGAACCTTGATGAACGAATAATGCTGACACAGGAAGAGACAGATTTTTTAGATGAGATATCACGGAGAATAGCAGTATGGCGATGTGTTCCTCGTGTGGATATACACGGTTATATAAAGGACAATATTAAAATGGAGGTTCCAACGAGAGTATGTAATCAGCTTACGAAGTTATATAAAGCATTAAAGCAGATAAATCCAGAGAAAGCTAAGGACGATATAAGGATGATTGAAAGAGGATGTGGTAATAACCTGCGTAAGAAACTACATCAGTATGTCTATGTGAATGGGCATATTAATGTGTTCGATAATAACGAGGTTAGAATAGTAGCAAAGGAGCTGAATAGAAGTCCACGTGATATTGTCACGGAGTATATGGTGCTTCGGGAGGCTCGGATGGTCTGAGCTACTCTTAATTAAGATTAAACATAGGATAACCTATATACCTTATATATAAGGTATATAGGTTTCCTTATGTTTATTAACCTAAAGTAAAAGAAAATATATAAAAGAAAAAGAAAGGGTGTATAAAATGTGTGAGAAAGGCAATAATAAAAAGAAGCTGGAAATGACTGAAGAGGACTATAAACGTATGTTTACGGAGGGTAGAGCATATGAATATGATTAATAAAATCCTACTACTACCGTTTATATGCACTATTATACCGTTAGTATATGGTGCATATATAGTAAAGCAAGTATACTTACTAACGTATAATAGTATGTACCCTATACTGTACTTAACGTTCTTAGTAGTATGGAGTATAGGACTGTTCTATCTGCTGGTGAAAATGAAGATTATTACTCGAGAGCTTATACGGGGGAGGGATATCTGTAAAAATTAACTTTCTTACTTTAGACTTGTCCAGAGAAGGTTTGAGTGATGAAAGTCAAGAATTGTGATGATTTTATGGGTAGAGGGATTTCAATGGTCCGAGTTATCACCTCCTATGATACTCTTTTTTATCTCTCTACCCACTGGACTCCACATCCATCTCCCCATCGTGTTCTTCCAGTGGAGTCCTATGGGGGTAGTTCTTTTTTTATTGGCATCAACATCACTACTACCCCCAATATATTATCTATACTAACGTTAGATAATATATTGAATACGGATTACGTAAAACCTTTACTTTTATACTTAACTAAAGGGTATCATATATGGAGTAATAATGATTGTGGATTAATAACTAAAGGTTTTATGGGCATAAATACTAAAGGTTTTTATTTAAAAAAGGGGGTTAGATTTGTGTCTGATTTGTTATCTATAACGCTAAAACAAAATCGGATATTAAAAAATCGGAGGTATTATAAATGGCATTTGTAGGAATACCAAAAGAGACGAAAGTGTATATAAAAAGAATGGACGATAGTGAGGTAGAGGGAATAGTGCGTTATACCACAAACCATGGTTTAATGCTCTATGGCGAGGAAGACAACGAGAGTATACTTATACCATGGCACACAATATATCAGGTAAAGTCAGTAACCGAGAACATAGCTACTACATTTGATCCAAGCGAGAAACTATGATAAAAACTATCGTCAAACTGGCAGGCATACTGTCTGCCTTCTCTATTTCTTTCCTGCAGTGTATTCAAATGGTGCTTGCATACTTCAACGGTATAATGACAGGACATTACCAAATAACCGTATATTATGACCTCTATGGTGAACAGCATGAGGAGATTGTCATGATGCTCATATTCATGGGCATAATAATTTGTTCAACAATAATGTTGATTAGCGATATTATTCGTAAAGAAAGTGTGCATAAAACTAATAATAAACATTTCTTAACGATAGGTATTAAAAAACTTTATAAGAAAATTAAGGTGTATTTAAATCATGAATATACGTGAAAATACTTATGATTACATCATTGTAAAAGAAGTTGTTGAACGTGGTGATTACAACCGTATGACATTGAATAAAGACGACATAGTTCTTGATTTAGGTGCACATATTGGTGCATATACTTGTCTTATTGCACCGAGTGTGAAACAAGTTATTGCATATGAACCAGAGCCTTCAAACTTCAAATTACTAAAACAAAATGTTTCTGGTTTGAATAATGTTACAATACATAATGAAGCTGTTGTTCCACATGCAAACGGAAAGATACCTTTTTATGTGCCAAAAAGTTTAAATACTGGTATTGGTTCAATAATCAAACGGAAAGGTAGGAAAGAAATTTTTGTAGATACAGTTTCATTTAAAGATATTTTGGATGAATATAAACCAACAAAGATTAAATGTGATATAGAAGGTGCTGAGTATGATATTTTTGCACCACCATTAAAAATACCTGTAACTGTAAAAGAGATAATAATGGAAGTACATGTACAAGGTCATAGAACAGAAAAGTATGTACCACCTAATAAACAGAAAACATTGTTTGGTAATGTTATTGAAAGAATTCCTTTTAAGAAGTATGAAAATATGGAAGAATATCTTAAATCACAAGGTTTTAATGATATACAACCTGATAGAGACACATTCCTTAAGACTAAAGGATGGCAATGGGTTGTATTATATAAAAGGAGGAACTGATATGTCAA
>Ga0190347_1000302_pt1 | contig 16141 bp, 27 predicted proteins | sample 48721356_MG_FD_161652 | JGI IMG/M metagenome (GOLD analysis project Ga0190347, IMG submission 161652) | Hydrothermal vent microbial mat bacterial communities from Southern Trench, Guaymas Basin, Mexico - 4872-13-5-6_MG | ecosystem: Environmental > Aquatic > Marine > Hydrothermal vents >...
GCTATTGATGTATTTAAAGGGAATACGTTTGTAAAGCGTTATTATGTTCACAGTGAACGGGAATGTATGGACACTTTACAAAGACACAAATGAATTGGGAGATGAATCAACAATGGCAAACACCAAACACATAAACAAAGGATGCAAAGGTCATTATTGGACATGGTTTATGACCAGAGAGGAAATGGCAGCAACAGAGGAAGATATTAAGGAATACGAACGATCATTATAGGGTTAATTACCCTTATCTTTTTGAAAGGGATAACCGGAAACGATTATCCCCAAAAAGATGGGACTTTCAAGCGCCAACTGATCAAGAAATTGATCGATAAAGTATCTTGAAGTAAAACAAAACAAAAACCGTGTATAATGGACGTGAAACCTGTAGGATAGTAAGGTGTCAAAACCTTACTATTCTTTTTCATAGAAATTATACATAAGGAGAGAAACATTATGGCAACAGAAAACGTAAGTAAGAAAACAGTAACAGTATCTGAAGGATTGAAAAAGGGCACTGTAGCGACTGGAAAGATTGTACGGGTAACTGATGGGCTGGCATCTGATTTTATGACAGAGGATCAGATCATCAGAAGGCAGGTTTCGGCTAACGATCCGTTTACAGAGATCGAAATTTGTGTAGAAGGTACATTTGTAACTAAAACAATGAAAGACTATACAAAAATAGGATCAAAACTTGTACCAGCAGCATCAACAATGGGTAGGGTTGCGTCAGTCTGCGAACTTGCAGAAGATGCAGAGATACCCATGATCACAAAGGAGATTGAGACCCGCAATGGGAAGCTTGTTGTGTGGGATATCGCAATTTGAGAGGTTAATAACCTCTCTTTTTATTTATAGGTGATTAAAAATGAACTGGATAGAATATCGGAAGCGTTAAATGAAGCGTTAATAGATACAATATTAAATGATAATATTGAGGTTGCTATTGAATTTCTCGATATTAATGAGGAAATGGAAATGTGGGTTATAAATAAAATTAATGAATTAGATCATAATTCATTCCAAGATATTTGGGATGAATATATGGATAATACTATTGAGGAGGAGTTAGAATGAAATATATATGTAATATATGCGATGATATATGTGGAAACCTTTGTATTCTTGAAGTAGAAGATGATGCTGTAATACCAACCGAATGTCCGTATGGAGAGACACAATATCCAGATTGGATTATACTAAAGGAGGAATAAATAATGTCATATCAGATTGTAAAAAAAGGAGGTTCTGTATGCATGGTTGATCGAAACCGCAATCAATCAGAGCGGTATATCGGTGCAATCGAACCTTACACTACAAAAGAACGATTGCATCAGATACAAGCGTTCAATAAGTCAATACCGAACGATCAGCGTCCTATGAAGGTAATGGCACAGTTTGGGATGATTCCAATGAAAAGTAAGCAGAAAAAGCCAGAAAAAGTACAAAAGAAAAAAGAAGATAAATCCTTTTTCAAAACAAAAACAAAACTGGTCCGAAAACGTAGTAGTTATCCTGTACCAAAATTACAATCAGACATACCTCACACAGAACGGATGATGGAACGATATAGAGAAAAAAAGAAAGAGAGACAGAAGACTATGAAAGCATATCGAATTGGGGAATTAACGAAAGTACAAGAATTGGAAGCAGAAAACAGAACATTATACGGTCAGAGACAGTTAAATGAGCGTAGAAGGAAAAGATTAAGAAGATTTGATGTTGAAGAATGGAAAGCGCTACAGATGGAAAACAAATTAATAATAAAGGAGATTGCAACAAGAAAAAAGAAGATAAAAGAGATTCTTGGAGCGGAGTATAGTACAGGGAAACAAGTAGCGAAAGCAGCAAAAGAAGGGAAGGTGGTTATACTTGAATGAATTCAAATTTACGGACGAGCAGATAGAGATATTAAAAAACATACAGGGTATAGATGATCTTCTAAAAATATTTAAAAGAATTATCTATATTTCAGGATGTTCATACACAGATTTATCATGGAACATGCAACCTAAATTTGATATAATGATGGATGAAATGCTTCAATAGTGGTCAGTTAACTGACCACTTATTTATAAACATCTGGTCACTATGAAACGCAAAAATCCATATTATCGGAATTGCAAGTATTTAGTAGAAATACAAGTTGATAGAGGATTAAAATCGTACGTAAAGCTGATATGTGGATTATTTGGTAATAATCTTAATGAGAAGGGAGTAAAAATAATGTGTTGTATAAATAATTCACCATATCAGGATAAAAACTGTAAGTATTTCAAAAATAAAAGTGGACAGACAACATTATTTGAGGATGAATAAAAATGGATATAACAGATATTACATGGGAGTATGTGATGGACATTTACGAACCAGATATGTGGTGGAGGTCTGTTAAATATATAAATGGTGATAAATTATGAAAAAATTACTTTATATTGGATTTTTATGTTCATTAGGAACATTTGGATTAACAGTTTATATGAATAGTCATTATTCAATAATAGAATTAAATCCAATTTTTGGATTTTTTCTTGAAAACACTTATTATTTGATTCTGCTTTATGGATTTGTGTGGTGTACTATTTTTATGCTATATGATTATTTTAAAAATACCTATATAGCATATTACATAGCATATATGACATTATTTATTTTTAGTTTTGATTTAGTTCACGATTTGGTACAGGTGATATAAATGTCACAAACGATAAAACAAAGGGTTGGGAATCTGATTGAGGAATATGTGGCACAACAATACAATCTTAAGAGAAATAAACGACAGCATACTTATGGATTTTATGATTGTTATGATAATAAAACAATATATGAAATAAAAGCAGCAAAAAGTAATTCTTATCGATTTATGATCTATATAGATAATCATAATCGTTTGTTTATGGCTAATGGAGTTTATATTTTTGTTGTATATGATCTTGAAGATAAAGATCATGATCTTCAGGTGATTACAGATATTAGTATAAAGCATGTTCGATTTATTGATAGTAAAAAAATCGATAATATTCTACAAAAACATAATGAAGAGTATTATTCAAATAAAAAACAGAAGATAATGAAGCGGATAAAGTTTAACGAGGTGTTATAATGGCTCGAAAAGTGTTTTATGAGTTTAAAATTGATAAAAGAGGTCGGAAATATGCTAACAGGGTTGATGCTAAAACAGGGAAGAAGCAGAGGATAGCATACAAACTTGCACAGAAAAGAGAGCGGGATTTGCAATATCGGGAGAGAAAACGGGAAGTTGAGAAATCTGGTATTTCATGGGAGGAATATCAACAGGTAAAGAAACAAATAAAACAGGAGAAACATTATAAGGGTAAAGTATTACATGAGGAAGCAATAAAAGTAATAAAACAAGTTTCTGAAGTGGAAGAACCTCTTAAAGTTCGTTCACGTATCAGATTCCAGTGGAAATGGTGGGAAAAGCCTTATTGCAATACGCCACAATACGAAGCTTATGCGGACGCACAAGATGGTGATTATTATGACCGCATGGTAGATATGGCAGAATCATATTATAACGATATTATGATGGCAGATTTGTGTGAAGGAATGCATGTTGAGGGTGGTTCATGTGTGGTATTATATGAGAAGCCAAAGAAGGGTCAAAAAATATACAATATTTTAAAAATGCATGAATTGGGAGATGGATGTGTGAGAGGAATTGAAAGAGGAATGTAGATGCCATTATATCCAAAAAATACAACATTACAGGAGTCTTATTTGTGCTTTCAATGTCCGTTTTGGGATGATAAAATGGCATGCAAAAGAGCACAGGAGATAGTAGATGGATGTTTGATATTGATGCAGAGGCAATTAAATGGTATATAGAGATATATCCAATATTGAAATTCCATATTTCGTTTGGAAACGGGTTAAACCTATCAATAATGTCAATCCAAACATTGCTTTCGATACTGAAACGATACAAGGGCGTTGTTTTCTGATATCAGACAGTGAAGGGGATTTCAGAGATATAGATGATTTATATACTTTGTTATGTTATTTGAATCAAAAGAAATACAGGAGTACGGTAAATTGGTTTTATAATTTGGAATATGACACGAACGCTATCTTAAAATATCTTGATTTTAGAAAACGGCAACAGATAGCATTTTTTAATTATGTGGATTATGAAGATTTTAGAATCCGAATTATACCTAAAAAAGAGTTAAAAATTAGTAAAATTAAAAAAGATGGTAATTTACATCATACAACATCATTTTATGACCTTGCGCAATTTTATGAAATGCAGTCATTAAAAAAATTAGCAGAGAAAACGGATTGGTCGAAGGTTGATGTTGAAGATATTCAGAACATTGATCTTAAAAAGTATCAATCAGATATAGCATATCAAAAATTGATTCGAGATAGATGTATAATCGATTGTAAGATTACAAAACAACTTGCTGATCAGTTCACAGAAAACATAAACAAAATTGTTAAAATCAACAAATACAAATCTAAAGCATCTATTGCAAGAAGATATGTATTAGAAAACATATCGCATTCATTGAAACTCCCATCCACTCGTATTTTGCAGGCAGCATTAAATTCGTATCATGCGGGACATATAGAAGCGTGTAAATTAGGCATTTTTAAAAATATTGTTAATTACGATATTAATTCAGCATATCCTTCATTTACTGCCGAATTATATGATACATCAGGGGTTTACAGACATAATCATGAATATGAACCGGATACAGCATATTCTTTTTATTTAGTGCAGTTAGAGTACGAGAATGATAATTTAAGTCCGTTATGGGCTTCGATAAGTAATAAAAATTATCATGTGAACGGGAATATCGAAACATGGATCACACAACCGGAGATAAATTTTTTTATTAATCATGGTTTTGATGTTGAAATAAAAGAAGCACATCATATCTTAAAACATGAAGATCACAAACAACCATTCAAAGAATTAGTTAATAATTTATATGAGAAAAGATTAGAAGCGAAAAAAAGAGGAGACCCAATTCAACTTACTTATAAGATCATTCTAAATTCTATTTATGGAGTAACGATTAATGTGGTCAATAAACAAGAAATAAGTGATGAAGAAACTGATGATTTTATCGTAAATGAAGATGGAAATCTTATTTTCTATAAGAAAACATATAAAGCATCCAATATGTATAATCCATTGTTTGCAACATATATTACAGCGCAAACGAGAGCAAAACTGTTTAATGATTTTTACAAGCATTTAGATAAGTTAATATCGATTAATACGGATGGTGTATATCTTTTAGGTGGAAATGGAGTAAAAGTATCTAAGAAATTGGGAGATTATTCCAAAAAGTCGATTGATAAGATAATGGTGCTTGGTTCTGGTAGATATTTTTCTTTTACTGGTGATGAAGTAGACAATGCTGAATCAAAGTTTAGATCAATTCCTAAATCACCGTCAGAAATTTTTGAAATGATGAAAAATGCGCATACTGATCATTTATCAATTGAGAGGCAAAAACCGATAAAATTGAAAGAATCAGTTAAAGTAAAGGATTATCGAGACCGTTTTAATGAATTTCGTAGCATAACAAAGAATGTTTACTTTAAAATTGACAGACGATACTGGTATGATGAATTCACGATCATAGATGATATTTTTGATAAAACTATTGATTCACGACCGTTTTACATATCTGAATTAGACCGATAACTATATATAGTATGCGTACATAGATACTTATGCTGGGTTGAATATGTCATATAGCATATCACTTCCCAACAAAAAAATCTCCTGTGTTTGTTGTGCCATAAAAACCCACCACCGTTGATTATCCACACCTCAACTAACCCCAAATTCTTGCCTTTCTCTTTTTTGGTGGTGGGTTTTTTCTATAGAAACATTTATGTATAAGTACTGATAAGTATAATTTGGTGATATAATATGGAATATACACAAATACCACAAATGGATGAAAAGGATAATGAAATCGTGAATATCCTTACCCGTACCGGAATGGCTCGAAACACAGCAAAAGTGTTTGTAGCCATAAAAGAATTGGATAATCCTGATACAAAACAGATAATGCAATTTACTGGCATTATGCAGCCTCAAATTTCTGTTGTGGTTCGGCAGTTGATTGATATGGGATATGTAGAATCAAAAACCGAACAAACAGAAAACAGAGGTAGACCTATCAGTTATTTTTCATTACGAAAGACTATTGATGAAATTATTTTTGATATAGAGGAAACTGTGCAGAGAAAAATTGATGTTGAAAAACAGGATATTGAAAGACTTCGTGAACTAACAGAAAACTATATATATGATGAATAATACACTATATAACGTAAGTATACTGAATAATAGCACATTTATTAATGAATCGATGTTTAGGATATCTAACATTACCTATATGGACATTACGGATATTCATAATATCGATTTAGCAATAAAATTTTACAGTGCTTGTTTTTCTGTATATCCGTATATATTCATCCCAATCGTTTTGATTGGTTTGATAATAGGTTATAAGGTGGTGAAAAACTATGAACGAAACAAAAACTGAACAGAAACTCGCTCCAACCCGTCTTCAGAAACTAAAGATACGCATGATGAAGCCTGTAATGGCAACAATGATCGCTGTAACGGCAATGATGGGATCAGCATCAGCAACAGTGAATTTCACTGGTGTTGTGGATGTAATCGATGCTGTGATTCCGATTTTTGATAGCCTCGTTGATCTGATAATCGCTGTAGTGCCTCTGATCATCGTTATGGCTGTGGTCGGTGGTATCGTACTGTTGATCAAGCGGGTTCTTGGGAAATCGCTTGGTGGTGGACTTTAAGGGAGATATATTTCTCCCTATTTTTATTTATTATGAAACAAATAATAATTTTTCTGATACTCATTCTCTCCATCTGCACAGCACACGCTACACAAATAGATATTTATTATCCTCATAACAATACTACTACTGATATCTATTATGCTACAGATGGGGGATATAATCAAACTGAAAACAATAGTATATCAGGAGATTTTTCTGCTGTGATTTTAAAAAATCAAATTATAGTAGATGATATTGTATCAGACCCAAAGAAGGTTTATTCACAGTTTTCATTGCTTATTTACGTATTAATTTTTGGAATAATCATTATTAGTATTGCAAAGGCAATTTCATGAAACGATTACTAATTATTTTTCTTTTAATGTCTTCTGTGGCATCTGCAAGTGATTTTAACGTTACGTGGATTCCAGTAAAGGAAGATATAGTTAATAAAGAGTACCGGATAACAATTCAGAATCTCGATATTGATATGCGGACGGTGGATGTAGAGTCATTTTTCGAGGATACAAACTTTGATACATCAAAAATTCAAGATGTAGAATTTTATGAACAGGTTGTAAAACCTGTTACAAAAGAAATAAAATATTATAAGACTATACAAGTACCAGAAATAGTTTCTCATATTGATAATAAAACAGGAATGCTTATAAATACAACAAAAATGGTGAATAAACATGTATTAGATTATGTTGAAAAGAAAACTATAAATGAGAAGGTATTTAATAAACAGAAGACAAAAATACTAAAAAGCGATAAAAAAATGAAAGAAGTATCACATGGTAAAATAACGTTACCATCAGTAAAAACAAAAGGTAAAATTAATAATGCAGGCACTAAAACATTTATTTTAAAATTTAAGACTCCACCATTCGGTAGTCGAGGAAAAGTAGGATTGAAGATAAATGGCAAGGAATATCATCCATATTGGAATTCTACATGGTCTAATCGAAAAAAGATAACACTTACTGGTACTTCATCAGGATCACAAACCGATTATCAGTTACTTTTCAATATAACTTATGAACCAGAGATGAATTCCGATTTTTCCGATTTACGTTTTTGTAATGATACAGATCAGTTATCAGTATGGCTTGAATCAAAAGTTAATGAATCTTATGCTTATATTTGGGTAAAATTTCCACATACACCAGCAAATGGTGAAACAGAAGACTACTGGATGTATTATGGAAATTCTGAAGCAAGTGCTTGTTGGGATGGAGATGCTACATTCGAGTTTTTCGATGATGGTGAAGTACATTCTGATGGAAATGAACTAAAAGCAACTGGTGGATGGGTGCAAGGAAACACTTTCAACGGAAATGGTGTAAATGAATATAGTAATGATCGGTCATATACTGGTAATATATCTTTGCATTTAGAGGATTTGGGAGGAGAAGTTTATCATGATAGTGATTTAACATCATTGCCTCAAATTCTTGAATGTGAAATGTATGTTGAAAATGCTGATATAGGTAGCGCATTTACAAATTTTGCAATTCAAGAAGGATCAAGTAATTGGGCATATAATGGGGGTGCTTCAATTACTACAAAAGGGACAACATGGAATGTAGGATATGGAAATTCATTATATAGTACATCTAAATCTCTTATTATTGGGTGGCATAAATTAACAATTCATGCAAAAAGTGATGGTAGCGCGGATATGTATGTCGATAATGATTTATTGGATGTATCAGTTCCGATGGCAACGTTAGATAATAATGATAATAAAGTTGTATTTGGAACGTATATCGGAGGGCATCATTCTTATATTGACAGAGTTCGTGTTCGTAAATACACTTCTCCCGAACCCACTTGTGCCTTTAGCAATGCCGAATATTACGTAGATTCCATTTATTTCAATTCCAGTAACCCATATTATAATTTGATTGACTATAAAGGAGATATTGCTTTAAATCACACTCATTCATCTTCCGATGATCTTGGATGGACAGCACAGGCAATAGATGATGATGTTGGGTTTGTGGTTACATCAATGGGATCATCAAAAATTGATTTTATTATTTATGAAAGCGTTTTGGACTGGTTGCAGTTAATTAATCTCGATAATTCAAAAATCTATACACTACAAAACAGTTCTGGAGATATAGAAGAGCATCAAGCATCAGGGAATGCTGCAAACTTCACAACTGATTTATCACCAGATAATTATGAAATTGAGATAACAGCAGTTCCGACTCCATCACCAACAGTCACACCTACTGGTGTGCAACCTGCTAATTATTCAGGTACAAAACTATCAGATTCAACAATTAAATCATTTTATTATCCATTTATGTATATTTTATTTATTGTAATCATAATAGGAGGATTTATACATGTATTCGGGAATTAAAATATTAATAATCACTATATTGCTTACAGGAATGGCATCAGCCGGAGACGTCATTGTACAATCAAATACAACTAACGAAGCAACGATACCAGTCAATATCCTTGCTGGTGATCATGTAATTACACCGCAAAACCACTATCATGATCAGTGGTTTTGTTTATATAATGATGGTGATACTGAATATATGATTTATATGTATAATTATACTGGAAACTTTGAAATGCAATTTATTAACTGTAGTCATAAATATAATGATGGTTTCATTGGTTCAATAAGACCAAATCAAATGATTATGCTTAATAAAAATGCATCTTACCGTATTTATGCATCTTATAACACATATCGAGAGTTTACAGATGTAGAAACCGTCAAAAACCGATTTAATCAGTGGTGGTTAATTATCTTTGTTGGAATCATTATATTGGTTGTGGTTATCAAAGTGTATAAGGTGATCACATGAAAAAAATATTGTTATTATTAATAATGTTAATATCAATACAAACAATATCAGCAAATGTATCTATATATACACAACCCATAAATATGTCTTGTGGGTGGAGTACAGGCACAATTAATAATTTTTATCAAAGAGTATATGATGCGCATTATTATTCTATTCACGCATCATGGACTTTTTATGGCGAAGATTGTAATAGGTGTTACTCTAACTGTGGAGGTGGATATCTTGGATCGCAAATAAGAGCATATTGCATGGCATGGGGACATGAACATGATTTTTTCTTTTCCAACTGTTCAATTGCTGATGTTACCTTTTCAAAAAGTGATAATAGGAATGGTTATCAAAATAATGATTATGATTATTATGATTATTATATTTGTTTTCTTAATGGATATAATGGATATAATAGAGCATATTGTTTGGCCGATGGTACTGCTACCCTAATTATATCTCCTGATCCACCGAATATCGTATCAGGAACTACTGCTTGTGTTAATAAAACAGAACTATACATCAAAAACAATGTAGAATGGATTATATGTGATGAATCAACATCAGAAAGTTATTCTTTTAAAATTTATAATGGATCAGAATATAAATTAATTTTTGATGGTGATCATGAATATGAGTTTACATGCAATAGTAGTGATGTGCAATACGATTATGATGCATGTAACTATGGAATAATTAATTTATACGATAATTGTGCCAATCTATTAATAAATCCATTCATTGTAGTTTATAATCTTGATGATAATATGAATATTGTATATTCAGGACATGATAATCCTGTAACGTTTTTACCTTCTGATGTTTCTGAAAATGATGAATTAGATGTTATATGGTCAACATGGCAAGGAACATTCCAAAAACGGTGTTTTGCACAATTTGATCATCCCATCAATCTTTATGACCAGTCTATTTACTGGAATTTAGGCATTCATGTATGGGATGAGAACGTGTACCAATGTCCTGATGCGTTAGTAATTTACGATCAGGATTGTATAATCAATGGATATCCTAAAAGGAATGGTTTTACTGATTCTTTAGGATATATCGAATTTACACAATGCGAAAACGATAATGGAAATCTGACAGTGGATAAATCAGGATATAAATCATTAAATGTAGAAGTAATAAATACTTTCGATGCGCAAACAAAAAATTATGGTGTAAATGTATTTTTAGAATTGGATAATTCATCAGATGAAACAGACTGGTCTATGGTCAATGACTCATGGAATGATACAAACATGACTGAAATGCCAGAAGATATGGGTGAAGGAATTGAATATACTATGCTGTTATATTTCCGTGATCCAGACGGATATAAAACAACTTCTGTTTTGAATAATACTTCTTATGTGCGTTGTTTTTACGGAATTAAGTATCCAGCACCGGTTAATATGAAATTAGATTTTGAACAATCCGTGAATGGGTTAGAATATACTACATTATGCTCATATCCATATTCCATCGATAATGATTCATGCGGGTATTGGGAAATTAACAATTCTTATTTCTCTGATCCTGATTATATTTACAGAGCACACATCTATGATCAAACAGATAAACATACAGGGAGATATGCATATTTGTTTGTTTTTGCTGCTCCTGAAGAGCAAAATTATACTGCTTTTGCCATATTTAGTCCTGATGAATCCTTAATTGATTATAGAGAGTATATTAAAGGAAAAGTATTCGCTAACACAACATCAGGATCATTACCTGATCTTTCACTCGAATTGTATGATGAAAGTAATCTTATTGAGTATTTTAATTACACACAATCCGATTTCGATAGTTACGGATGGACATACTGGTTGTTGGGATACAATTATACATTACATCATAACTATACATTATTATTAAAAAACGATGTTGGAGATATTGTATCGACAGCATACACTTATGCGGAAGATATGAGAGGAAACAAACTCACTGTGAAGGTTGTTGATCCATCAGGAAATCCGTTAGATCATTCATACATTTTTCTCAAAGATTATGGACGTATACCTACCAACGAACAATCTTACGGCACATTTGAAGGATTAGCTAATCAAAATTATTACTATAAAGCAGAAAAAGGTGGATATCGCTCTACTGGATGGGATATGGTATCTCCAAATAATGAAGATACACTTGTTACATATACTTTGATTCCCGAATCTCCTGTTTATCAGAACAGAATGGCAAAAACAGACGTTAAAAAACTATATTATCCATTTATGTACATTTTACTAATTATAATGCTTATAGGGGGATTAATTCATGTATTTAACTAAAATAATCATTGTTATGCTATTGTTTTCATCAATAGCGTTTGCTTATGATGAAGAGACCGGATTATCGAGTAATGAAATGTATTCAGTAATATTTGATTCATTCAATACATATAATGATATTGATAATCCCAAATGGTATTCGCCAATAACGGATTATTTGGTGAAGTTTGAAGCATACTTTACTAATAATGCCCCGACATTGGAAATAGAAATCACTGTTAAAAAACTTACATGGAATTATAATTTACATGAATATGAAGAAACAGATGCTGTATATAATAATTATATGGAGTATAATTTACATGAAAACAGTACAGAAGTACCATTTTTAACTAATGATCCTGTAGCAGAATTTTTCCAAAACAATCCTGAAGAGATTGATAATTTCGTTACACCCGATCAAAACCTCGATCATCCTGATATCTTGAATGTAACTGTAGATATCGATGCAGAAGGTACAGAACTTGATAGAATTGCACAAGGATACGAAACAGTTACAAATGATGATTTAAACAACATTAAAGGTGAAATGGGAATGGATCACGGGTTTTCTCTCTCTGGAGAGGGTGGAGAGGGTGGCATTGGTGATATTTATGATGCTGTTTCTAGCGATGGTGTTGTTGCAAATGGAATGGATACAACGTTTAAATCATTATTTTATGGACTTATTCCAATTTTATTCATTCTTTCAGTCTTAAATATGATAACAAAGGTGATCTAACTATGAAAACAATTTATGTTATGCTATTTCTGTTAATATGTCTTGTAAATACAGCAACAGCAGATTATACAGCAGATAATCAAACATTAACAATTCATGATGCTTGTGACATCCAGTATCATATAACAACAGATATCGGATTGTATGGTGGAAAAGAAAACATCGATACAGTTGTTTGTGATGAAAACGTAACTGTTGTATCAGGATGGTTTAAAATATATACAACAAAGATGTTTTCTGCTGATTATACCTTTATGATATACGTAAATGAAGAATGGGATAGTAGAATAGTTACAATTAATCAAACATGGCTTGATTCATCTATAATCTCAAGAACATTCAACCGTGAAATCTTAATTGATGGAATATCGCTTTACAGTTACAATACAACTGTTTACAAGATATCTATTATTCCAAACCCAATTTACTTCTCTTTCAGTCTTGAAGATCAACAAATACAGTTTGGAAAGAAGATAATCAAGAATCAAACCCTTGCATTTACACAATTGAATTTAGATGATCAATATAAGTTTCTTAACACATCAGGATATGATAGAAGTGTAACAATGAAATTTAAATCTGTTGATCGAACAAAAAAGACAGGATTTGTTGTAAAAGGATTAACAGGAGCATTTTTGAACGTTATTGAAAAAATACCGTTTGTTGGTAAATCTTTACGTAATGTGCTGTATTTACCAGCCTTCTTTATTCAAATATTGTTTAATTTTACGTTTTCATTTTTATCAATTATTGTAGATAACTGGTGGTATGCTCTGCTTACGCTTGAAATCTTCTGTAATTTCTCTGCTACTCGTCAAACAGGATATACAAATGTTATGGATGCATGGATAACTACTCATGTAAAAATAATCAAATTTGTTTATGAACATATTATATTAAATATCATTAATTTGATATTAAAAATTGTTGATGCAATAATACCATAAAAGGAGTGATATAAAATGCATGAACTAATATTAAAAGATAATAATGGAAAAGTATATAAAGTAAGAAGCAACAATATAAGATATATGGTGCATGAAATGTTACGCTACATCATGCATAAATATCAGATAAGAGGAATTTAAACAATGAAAGGAATAACAATAGATGGTGAAAACATCAGTAAAAGCATAACTGCTATTATTGATGCAATCCGGTACAGGAAATACGCAAAAGAAGGATATGTAACTGTAATATACATTAATAAAGAGAATAATCAGATACAAATCCGAGATGGGAAGATTGATAATGAAGGTATGCTACATCTGAAAGGTAGTGAAAAATCAACATTGGTTAATAAAGTATATATATTACCCACAAAAAAAATTGTAACTAAATGCTGCCTTGTAAAAGAAGATGTAAATGCTACAATCGACATTAACGTAAAAGATACATCTAAAATAACCCCTATATTACTTGATAAATACACAAAAACCAAATTAATGAGTGAATTAAAATCTTTCGATCTCGGACAGGTGATATTAGGAGCATCAGTTGGAATTGTATTAGGTGCATGTCTCATGTTTGCAATGATAATGGCAACGCAAGGGTGATCTTGTATGGGGAAAGATGTAGAACCAAAAATCACGATTGCTGATCTGGTTGAAGCAATATCAGATGTTGGTACAGAAGATTTACAGCCGTCTACAGATATAGAACTTGCTAATAAAATTGTAGATAACTTATTTGATCAAGAAAATCTCAATATGATCACAGCTCTAACAAAAAAAGAGTTAGGGGGTGTTTTAAAATTACATTTACTTAATGAAATCATGTATCCAAATGTGAAAAATTCAATTATAAGCAAATTTTTATTCACATATAAATCATTAAAGATATCAGAAAACCGTAAGGGAAGATCAGAACTTATTAAAGCCATTCTCGGTACAAAAGAGACTGAAATGTCTCGTGGTGGAGTATTCAGGAAGTATATTGAATGAAACCAATAGAACTTTTAGCATCTATAGATGATGAAAACACGCCAATAGTGGCTGTTTTGGGTATGTTAGGACACGGAAAAACTTTAACTGCTGTTGCCATAGCCACACTATTAAAATTGATCAATGATGATTTAGGTAATGAATTAACAATATTATCTAATACACCATTAAAAATTGAACATGAATTTCTACATTCGATGGAACAGTTAGAAGATCGCTATAATACAATAATGCTTATTGATGAATTTTACCTTATTGCAGATAGCTATAAATGGCAGTCTTCATCTACATTCATGACCACAGATGTAAGTATGGATTTAAGAAAACGCAATAATACAATTATTTTAACATCACAATACGCAAACCAGATTGCCAAAAGAGTCCGGCAGTTGATTACTCTATTTATAAAACCACAAATTCAATATAACTTTATTACAAAACTTAATCTGGCTAACGTTGCGGAAGGTGCAGATATAGATTATTGCATCATGAATTTATCACCATTTATAAATGTATATAATACAAGATATAAACCACTACCATTGGAGATGGAGGATGAACCAAAAAAGAAAAAGAAGTGATTAAATGCCTGTTCCTAAATATGTACCATCTAAAAAGCGTAAAAAATGGATAAAAGAGCATAAAAAGCTTGCTAATACTCTAAAAGGAAAAGTCAATAATCCGTATGCTGTAGCAACAAAACGGTTAGAAAAGAGATATAAACCGAAGAAAAAGAGAAAAAAGAGATAATTATCTCTTTTTATATCAATAATCCAACCACAATTTTTGCATATTATGATTATCTTATACCTTTATATGCTCGTAATACCGATATCCGCCTTCTAACACTGTAAAATATTCTATTTAAATGTTCTGCTATTTCACGTATAGAATATTGCTGTTCCCGCATTGCTGCAATAATATTATCTTCCTCTTCAGTATATCTTCTATACCGTACCATTGCTATTACCTCATATTTGCATAATATCGTTGCAATTTACAGTTATAGCCTTGTGCTTTACAGTTCGTAAGAATACAAGAATTAATTCCACATTCACGCTCATTACCGTATGCTTCACACCGCATGCAGATCATAGTTTGTGTGTTCATCATAATTATGCATCCTCTTCTGTGCATATCCTACAATTTTTATTTCGCCTTGCCATATTATCTATTTGTTTTTGAATGTCAGGAAATCCATCTATGTAATCATTTGTTTTCTGAATACATTCCTTTTTTGTTGCATATCCAGATTGTATACACGTCCCTGTGATTTCCTCGATAGAATCCCATGTTTGCTCACCTATTGCACGATACACAAAAAATTTAATACCATTATATTCCTGATGATATATCCTTCTGGAATCATCAAGAACTACTTTTATTAATTCATTAGTATCATACTTTATTCTTGTTACAAAAAATTTGGTGTTTGCCATTGTTGATTCATCTCCCAATTCATTTGTGTCTTTGTAAAGTGTCCATACATTCCCGTTCACTGTGAACATAATAACGCTTTACAAACGTATTCCCTTTAAATACATCAATAGC
>Ga0190347_1000303_pt1 | contig 16132 bp, 15 predicted proteins | sample 48721356_MG_FD_161652 | JGI IMG/M metagenome (GOLD analysis project Ga0190347, IMG submission 161652) | Hydrothermal vent microbial mat bacterial communities from Southern Trench, Guaymas Basin, Mexico - 4872-13-5-6_MG | ecosystem: Environmental > Aquatic > Marine > Hydrothermal vents >...
ACGCCGCTGCCACAGAGGCCTTAAGACGCATAGAGCTCCTGGGCAAGGCATGGACCCGGGCAGACAAGCTTTCCGGGGGGCAGCAGCAGCGCGCGGGGGTGGCCCGCGCCCTTGCCCAGGAACCAAAGATGATCCTGGCCGATGAGCCGGTGGCCAGCCTCGACCCGGTCATTGGGCGGGGCATTATCAAGCTGCTGAAAGAAATCTCGGAACGTGACGGGATTACCGTGGTGGCCAATCTGCATCAGGTGAAAATGGTCAGACAATTTGCTGACCGGGTCATCGGATTGCACAATGGCCGGATTGTTTTTGACGGCTCGCCGAGCCGCTTGGACGACGCGGCGCTGCATCGCATCTATTATGGGGTAACAAATGAAAATGACCTTAATGGCAACAAAGACCAGCATCTGGCAGTGGCCTACCCTTAGCGGCAGACCACCGTTGTTAGCTGTGCTTGGACCACTGGGCGTTGTGCTGTTGCTGGTGGTGTCCGCCAATCTGGTAGAGTTCAGCTTCATGCATATCATTCGCTCCGGGAGGCCTTTTATCGATTTTATGCAGAACCTTTTAGTAATGCCTGATTGGGTCTTTATGCCCCAATTGCTGACCAAAATGCTGGAAACTGTGGAGATCACCTTGCTGGCCACCGCCATTGCCTTGGTGATCAGTTTCCCTCTGGGAATTCTCGCCGCCAAAAATGCGTCACCCTGTCCGTTGATCTTTAACGTCACCCGGAACCTATTGAGCGTGATCCGGTCTCTGCCCGAGCTGGTCTGGGCATTGGTATTTGTTTCCGCGCTCGGACTCGGTCCCTTGCCAGGGGTCATGGCCCTGGCCGTCGTAACAGTGGGCTTTATGGGTAAATTTTTTGCAGAAAGTATAGAGGTCGTGGGAGAGAATGCAGTCGAAGGCATTCAGGCTCACGGCGCAAACCGTTTACAGGTGATCTGGTACTCCATGCTTCCCCAGGCCATGCCCGATTTTATTGGTTCATTGCTCTATATCCTGGATCACAACCTGCGCGCTGCCGCCATCTTAGGATTGGTGGGCGCCGGAGGCATTGGATACGACATGGTGATGTCGATGCGGCTTTTCAACTATAACCGGATCATTCTCATCGTGATGAGCATTTATCTTCTGGTGACCCTGCTGGACCGGCTTTCCGTCCGGCTGCGCATGAAACTGATCCACGGGCAGGCGAGGGAGGCCTTGCAATGACGTCTGACACGCTGCCCCCTAAACCGAAACGCTTTTTGTGGATATGGCTGCTCTTTGCGGCCCTCGTGCTCATTTTAATTGCACGGAATCTGGAGATTAATTTTACCACGCTGATCTGGGGCTACCAGGATATCATCGAATATTTCAGCCGATACGGAAGACCGGATTTTTCCGAATGGCGTCATTATTCGGCCTTAATGCTGCAAACCATCGCCATTGCTTTCTGGGGAACGGTACTGGCCTTTGCTATTGGGTTTGCCCTGGCGCCCTTTGCCTCCCTGGCTCTGACGCCGGGCAAGATCTCCCATCAGACTGCCCGCGAAACGCTCAATTTCCTGCGTGCCGTGCCGGACCTCATGCTGGCCCTTATCTTCGTCAGCTCTATAGGTCTGGGACCGCTGCCCGGGATACTGGCGCTCGGTTTCCATACCGGCGGCTTTTTGGGAAAGTTTTTTTCCGAAAGCCTGGATCGCGTGCCGCACGGAAAATACGATGCCATTGCGGCGGTAGGCGCAAATTTTCCGCAACGGGTCATGTTCGCCGGATGGCCGAGCGTCATGCGCGAGACAGCCGGATACACTCTCTACATCTTCGATCGCAACGTGCGGATGTCTTCCGTGCTGGGATTGGTGGGAGCCGGCGGCATCGGGCTGGAGCTGCACGACACCCTGCGGCTGTTTAATTACAACCAGGCGACAGCACTGATCCTGTTTCTTATCGGAACCATTTTCAGCATCGATTATCTTTCAACTTTTGTGCGAAGCAAACTGAAGTAGGAGGTTTTCAAATTGGTACCACGCAACCTGTGGGTTCACGCCCTTTCGGCAATTCCTGAAAACGACTTGAAGGCTACGGCCGATCAATTGAAGGTTGGCTACGATATACGACACAGGGCCCTGCCCGAGGAGGGACTGGGACTGTTGAAAATGAAGGACGGTGCCTTCGGCGATCATTACTACATCGGTGAGTTCCCCGTGGCCTCGGCGCACGTTGAACTTCATGACCAGAAGGGCCGGGTATTCGAGGGCGGCACCCACGTTATGCACGACAGCGCGGCCTATGCCGCGGATCTGGCAGTCTGCGATGCGGTGCTGGCCAACCGGTTGCCCGGCTGGGAAACGATAGCCGAACTGGTGGAGGCAGGCATGCAAAGACGCGGAGAAGAACACCTGAAGCGCAAAACCATGCTGGCCCGCACCAAGGTGAATTTCGATCTGCTATCCACGGTCAGGGAAAAGGGAAATGAAGATTGACGCCATCTGGACGCCCGATGTACAGCAAGACATCTTTCGAAAACTGCTGACAGCCTTCGCCAGGCCGGCCAAGGTCCTGGACCTCTCGGATCTTCTGGCCGGCGCAAACGCATTGGAAGGCATTCTGGCAACATTGGTGGACAGCGCGGTGAACCTGAGCGATCCGGACGGCCTTATTGATAGGCAGACCTGGCATTTGCTGCAAACCGTTTCGTGCAGGCCCGAAAAGGCCGCATACATTGTAGCGGATGGCGGCAATCCCCCCGGCTTCACGCCCTATACCGGCACCCTGGAAAGCCCGGAATTCGGCGCTACGGTCATTCTGGCAGTAACCCAAGTGGGCAGTGGAAGCTATGACAATACTTTCACCGGTCCCGGTATTGACGGAGAGCAACCGCTGGCGGTGGAAGGACTTCATCCCCAATGGCTGGAGAAGCGAAATACCTGGAACCAGGCCTTTCCCCTGGGGGTGGATATGCTGCTGGCCGACAGATATTGCATCGCCGCTTTGCCGCGGACCACGAAAGTCAAATTGAGAGGGGGATGATCTATGGCCTATGTAGCTATCCAGGGCGGTCAGCGCGCCATAGAAGAAGCCGCCCGCCTTTCAGAATACCTTCGAACAGAACAGGGTATCGAAGGAAGACCGGTTTCTTTGGACGATATCAAATACCAGTTGCGCGGTTTGCACAGCCGGATCCTCTCAGAAGGCGGGCTGTACCACCCTGATCTGGCAGCCCTGGCAATCAAGCAGTCCATGGGCGACCCATTGGAGGCGTCCTTTGCCTTGCGGGCTTATCGCTCCACACGGCCCCGACGGATGGAAACCGCTGCCCACGATACGAGCCGGATGCGGTTGGTACGACGCATTTCTGCGGCCTTTAAGGATATTCCGGGCGGCCAGATGCTGGGAGCGACACCTGACTACTCATTAAGGTTGCTCAGGTTCGATTTGATGGATGAATCACCGGAGGCCTTTCAAGAGATTGCCGGCACATGGATGGAAAACCTTAATGCTGACGATGTCCCGGACACGTTTCCAAAAGTCCTTGATTTGTTGAGGGAAGAAGGTTTGCTGGCCTCGTCAGATAACGACGGCTCTGAAGAAGCGTTCGACATCACCCGCCAGCCGATGATCTTTCCGGTCCCCCGCTCGGCCGCTCTTCAGTCCATGGCACGGGGTGAGACCGGCTCCCTTCTTATGATCGCCTATTCCAACATGCGCGGTTATGGCGACGTGCATCCCACGGTTGGCGAGGTTCGTGTCGGCTATCTTCCTGTGGAACTGCCCCATCCGGTAACTGGCACACCGGTCGAAATCGGCGAGGTGTTGATGACCGAGTGCGAAGTGGTGGCCATGTATGAGGGGGGCGATGATGCCCAAGCGCAACCCCGTTTCACGGTGGGGTACGGCGCCTGCTTCGGCCACAACGAGGTCAAGGCCATCGCCATGGCCATCCTGGACCGGGCGCTTCAAAAGGGGATGCAGGACGGGGCCGCCAACCCTTCCGAAGATCCGGAGTTCGTATTGCTGCATATCGACGGCATTGATTCCATGGGTTTTTGCACCCACTATAAAATGCCCCACTATGTCACCTTTCAATCCGACATGGACCGCTTGCGGACAACACAGTCCAAGAAGGAGCGCGATCTCTGATGAAAAATGATACCCCATACACCCCATCCACTGCCTACCCGTTCGGCTTTCTCGACGCCTATGCCAAGCGTGAGATTCGGCGCAGCATCCTGAAGGCCGTGGCGCTTCCCGGATACCAGGTACCCTACGCCTCACGTGAAATGCCTATGGGTCGAGGCTTTGGTACCGGCGCCCTGCAATTGACCCTGTCTGTGGTCGGTCCGGACGACACCCTGAAAGTCATTGACCAGGGCAGCGACGATTCGGTCAACGCCGTAAACTTGAGGCGATTCATCCGTAAAACCTGCCCGGGGATCCAAACCACCACCCTGACCGAGGCGGCTACCGTTCTGCAGTCCCGCCATCGCATTCCCGAGAAGCCGCTGACCGAAGAACAGATCTGCATTCTCCAAGTCCCCTATCCGGACCCTCTGGTCTACGTTGAGCCAACCGAGGAAAAGCGCAGGACCATGCACGGCGAGGCTGATTACGCCCGGCTGTGGGTAAAACTTTACGAAGACATGCGTGAGTTTGACGAAATCACCATTTCTCACCGCTACCCGACGCGCATCAACGGCCATTACGTTCTGGACCCGTCGCCGATCCCCCGCTACGACGTACCCAAGCTGAACCGGTCCCGGGCGTTGATCCTGTTCGGCGCAGGCCGTGAAAAGAAGATCTATGCCGTTCCGCCGTTCACAAAGGCTGAACCCTTGACTTTCGAGGATGTGCCCTTTCGAACGGAAACGTTTGTCGATGCCGACGGCAACCGCTTGGCCTGCCGGCGATGTGGGGCCACCGACAGTTTCCTGGACGAATTCACAACAGACACCGGAGAAAAGGTGTTCCAGTGCTCGGACAGCGCCTATTGCCTGAGCCGCTCACAGGGTCCTGCATCGGCAATCTACACGGAGGCCCGCCATGATGCGTAAGGTATTAGACGTCAAAGGACTGTCCAAGGTCTACGGAAAGGGCTGTCCGTACTGTCGCGACGCCACCGGCCCCCGGTTCAACACCAACATCTGCCCGCATTGCGCCAGCGTGGTGGCGGTTCACGACATCTCCTTCACGTTGTATGAAGGCGAGATTCTTGGCGTGATGGGCGAATCGGGCAGCGGAAAGTCCACCGTGGTCAAGTGTCTCTATTTTGACGAAACTGTGGACGGCGGAACGGCACACTTTTTCGACAACCATGGCCAGTACAACCTGTTCGATCTGTTCAGCCTGAATGCCGCTCAACGCCGCTGGCTGCGCTACCGCCGGTTTGGCATGGTATACCAGAATCCACACCTGGGCCTTAACTTCGGCATTTCCGCCGGCGGCAATATCGCCGAGCGGCTGCTCATGAACGGCATGCTGATCTATGCGGATATCCGCAAACGCGCGAGTGAACTGCTTCAACGCACCGAGGTGCCCGAGAATCGAATGGATGATCTGCCTGGTCACTTTTCCGGCGGGATGCAGCAGCGGGTGCAAATTGCCAAGGCCCTGGCCACCAACCCGCCACTTCTCTTTCTGGACGAAGTGACCACGGGCCTGGATGTGTCCGTACAGGCCAGTATCCTGGATTTGATCATCGAAATACAAGATCAGCTCAAGACCACCATGATCGTGGTCACCCATGATCTGGGGGTGATTCGGCTTCTGGCCGGCCGCACCATTGTGATGAAAAACGGCTGCATTATTGAAGCCGGGCTCACCGACCAAATTCTGGAGGACCCGCAGCACGCCTATACCCAACGGCTGGTAGCTTCGGCGCTTTAGGCTCGAAAAGGATTATTGCTGATGACGACATCTCCGCTACTTCAAATCGAAGGACTTTCCAAATCCTTCTTCATGCACGACCAGCAAAAGGAGGTCTCTTCTGCCAGAGAAGTCTCTTTCAGGGTACATAGCAAGCGACTGACCGCTCTTGTGGGTCCGACCGGTGCCGGTAAATCTTCTATTTTAAAAGCTATTTATCGAACCTATATTCCATGTAAAGGGCAAATTCTATACCGTTCGGCAGCCGGAAAAACCGTTGACCTGGCTTCTGCAGATGAACATACCATACTGGCCCTGAGAAGCCGGGAGATCGGGTTCGTCACCCAGTTTCTGTTCGCCCTGCCTCGTCAGCCGGCCATCGACGTGGTGGCATCGCCGCTGTATAGGCGCGGTTTGAGCAAAGCGGACGGCCGCCAAAAAGCTGGTGCCTTGCTCCAACGCCTGCACATTCCCGAACATCTCTGGAGCCTTTCACCCACCACTTTTTCCGGTGGAGAGCGCCAGCGCATCAACCTGGCCAGGGGCATCATTGGGCGTCCGCGCCTACTTTTGTTGGACGAACCCACCGCCAGTCTCGATATCCGCACTACCGGCGACGCATTGGAAATGATAACGGAACTCAAAAATGAGGGTACCGGGATTTTAGCCATTTTCCACGATCCGGACCTGGTTCAAAAGATGGCGGATACCGTTTACCAATTGGATCGACCTTGACGGATGGAAGGATAATCATGAAAAAAGAACTTCTAACGAATTGCCGGCTGGTCCTGCCGGATGCTGTTGCTGAAAACAGCTCACTGCTTATCGAAGACGGATACATTGCAGCCATTGAGCCGAACGGGGCGGGCAAAGCCCGTATATTGGATCTGCACGGAGCGTACCTGATGCCTGGCATGATCGATCTTCACTGCGACGCCCTGGAAAAGGAGATCGAGCCCCGACCAAACGTGCTGTTTCCATTGGATTTCGCCATCGCCCAGGCCGACCGGCGTAATGCTCAGGCCGGTATCACCACGGTGTTTCATGCGCTGTCTTTTGCCCATGGTGAACTGGGCGTTCGCAACCGTGACATGGCGGCCGAAATTGCTCGTAAGGTGCACGACTACGGCCAGGTAATGGTGGATAACCGGGTTCATGGACGCTACGAAATCACTGACGAGAAGAGCCTGCCGCTATTGTCTGATCTTATAGAGGAGGGCTCACTGGGAATGATCTCCATGATGGACCATACTCCCGGCCAAGGACAGTTCAAGGACTTGGCTGCTTATCGCAACTATCTTGAACAAACCTACGCCAAAAGCGTGGATGAGGCCAATGCCCTGATTCAACAAAAATTTAATAGCGCTGAAGGGGCCTATCATCGGATTGAGATCTTAGCCCAAAAAGCCCGGAGAGCCGGCATCCGCGTTGCCAGCCATGACGATGACGGCCCTCAGCGCGTTAAGACTATGTTTACTCTGGGCGCCACGGTTTCGGAGTTCCCGGTCAATTACGAAGCAGCGCAAGCAGCCTGCGCCCTTGGCCTCCGGACTGTCTTCGGCGCGCCAAACATTCTGCGGGGAGGCAGCCAGACCGGGTCCATGAAAGCCCTTGAAGCCGTCCACAATAACGTCGCCGGATGCCTCTGCTCCGACTATCACCCCGGCACATTGCTTGCAGCGGTGTTCCGGTTGCCACGGCTTGCCCACATCGACCTTGCCGACGCGATCCGTTTGGTGACCGTAAATCCGGCCAAGGCCGCCGGTTTGGAAAACCGTGGACAGATCAAGGCCGGCAAAAGAGCCGATCTGGCATCCGTCAGTTTCAGGAAGCAACTGCCTTGCATTGCCCACCTGTGGGTGCAAGGCCGCCTCACCTATCACGAAAGGTCCGAAAGTGAAGGATAAAGGCCGGCTTTTTTACCTGATTGGTCCTTCAGGTGGCGGAAAGGACAGCTTGATCAGCTATGTCAGGAAACGCCTGAACGGCGAAGATAGGGTTGTCTTCGCCCACCGCTACATCACCCGGCCACCGAAGGCGTCTGGGGAAAACCATGTTGCCCTGAGCCGCAAAGAGTTTCTGCAACGGCTTCAACAAGGCTTTTTCGCCATGCACTGGCAAAGCTATGATTGTCATTACGGCATCGGCATCGAAATCGATCAGTGGCTTTCAAGCGGCTGTCAGGTGGTGGTCAACGGGTCGCGGTCCTATTTGCCAAAGGCACTACGGCGGTATCCGGATTTGAAGGTGATATTGATCGAAGTTTCCCCAGAGGTTCTTAAGCGTCGTCTGGAAGCCCGCGGCCGGGAAACACCGGAGCAAATTCAGGCGCGGCTGGAGCGCAACAACCAAATAAATGATGCTTTGGTGAACATACCGCATGCAGTCATCAACAACGATGGCCCGATGGACAAAGCCGGGGAAATGCTTATTCAGCTCTTGCTGCGGCACAGAAGATAGACCCCAAGATATTATTTGTCTCTGCTGCGTTGCAGGGAATGTATAACGGTAAAACATGAACAAACGAAAGTTAGTTCGATTTATTCTGATTATGGAGATGTATTTCCGTAGCGGTTTCCACATTTGTGAAAGGAGGTATCGAGTATGAAGTGAGGCTGGTGCGAAGATTTTCTTTAAGATAAAAGTGCGGGCTGCCAGAGAACCCCCTTAGTTCATGCCTGGCAGCCCAGGGCCAGTAATGCCAGGACGGCTTTTGCCGTTTCCGGCCCATTTTTATTTACACACCAAAAGAACAAACATGTCAAGTTTACGGGCATACCGAAAGAGAAGAGAAAGAATATGTCTATAAAATCGTATCTAATTTCTTTGGTGGCAGGAATATCTTTATTTACCTGTTTTGCCATATGTTGCCCTGTCGCTCAGGCGGGTGAATTCGTGACCAAATTGGCCGATCAGGTGGAGTTTAGCGGCTTTGTCCGATTTATTGCCGGCTACTCTGACAATCTAGTAGATGACATGCACAATATCATATCTGACCGGTCAGAACACGACCCCTTTTGGGTGCATACCGCGGGATTTACCCGTCTCCGTTTTTCCATCACAGGTCCGGATGCGGAAGGGTGTAAAACGAGAGGATTTGTGGATGGAGACTTTCGGGGAAGCGGCGGGGATGGCGCAAAACTGCGTATGCGGCAGGCCTGGATGGGGATCAAGAGCCCTGATGAGAATTGGGAACTCTTCTTTGGCCAAAAGGAATCGATCCTTTGCAGCATGATTTCTTACAAGTATACCCTTTCATTAGAAGGGGATATTGGGGCGGGGACACTGTATCAGCGCTCTCCGGGCATTCAGCTTTTTAGATACTTTGGACCATATCATACTGCCCTTGGGATCATGAAGGCGTCTGGTGCGGGACCGGGCACAGGGAAGTTGAATGATGGCTACTCTGATCAACCTTCCTACACCTTACGATCGGGTTACAAAGGCGAGGATTTTGAAGGGTGGCTGGCTTTTAGATATGATAATTCAAAGGAGAGCTTCAGGCCGGAGGATCTGGACAAATACACGAATAATGCCGGCTGGCTCTTAACAGGAGAGGCGGAATGGCGCCTTAAGCCTCTTTCTTTATACGGCACGTGGTATTGGGGTGAAGGAAGCGCCTATCCCCATATCTTCAGAAAATTTGAAGATGATGGCGGCCCCCTACAAAATTTAATCCTGATCAACAGCAAAGAGGACAAAACAAGGGGAGCCATGGTCGGCGTAAGGAGCACTATTAACAGGTTTTCCGTTGCATTGTCTGCCGGCTATATGGAGGTAGAAGACGGAGATGGGAGCTGGACCAACATTGTGGGACGGGACACCGAAGGAAAGAGTCTGGACCAAATGACGTATCGCTTGGTTACAAAGTACCAGTTTGGCAAAGCCCTTTGGGTTGGGTTGGAATTTGTGCACTCTGAACTTTCCGGAATGCGGGAAGCCGAAGATTACAAAGGACAGAGTTGTTTGATGCACATTAATTACAATTTTTGAGCACGCTTGCAACCTTGTGCCCCTCATGTGAAAAACAGGACTGAGTTGGAAGTAGTACAAGAGTAATGGGGCTTTATTCTAATCTTGAAAATTTGGTCCTCAGGGCTAGGTCAGAGATGTTTGGCTCTGCTGAAGAGATACGAACAAGTCGCTAAGTGATCTAAAGTTTGAAGTGCCTAAAGTTAAGGAGTCGCCACGCTCCATCTATTATAAAATCAGATAGCATGCCGAAACTTTAGGCACATTAGTTCACTTCACACTTATCATGATAAGCCTCTGGTAGGGGTGAACTCAAAGCCTGGTCCTTTGGGTTGGGCTTCTTTACCGGCTCAACAGAATACCTCTCCCACAAGACCCTGCGTAGTAATTATTAACTCCCTGCCAAGGAATATAAACTGTTGCCCTTGCGCAATCCTACCAGTTCCGCAAAATTTGATACAAATTTAACCCTCCCCTAATAATGCTGTAACACTGATGTGGTTCATGAATGCTATTGAAGATCAGCAATTGAAAAAGAAGAGGAGGACAAACCCATGAAAAAAATAGTGATTATATCCAACAAACCAGAGCCTGATTACGGTTTACCCGGATTGCTCAATACGCTGTTTCCTGAGTGTGAGATCCATGTTGCTCCAAAGCGTGTTGAGACTTTTAAGGATTGTATGGCCGGTTGCTTTTCAGACCCCTTTAAGGGTCACACGATAAGGGAAGCGTATGATGGCAAGCATTTTAATTATAAAGATGACCCCCGGCTGTCTTAGGCCTACGGCTATATCATGAAGAGTTATGCCCCGGATATACTTCTCCTAATTTTTGGACTTCTCTTTTTGATGGGCTTGATCGTGTTCCGGTTCAAATTCATCAAAGACCGAAACTCTAACACTGAGCTTTTAATTGATCTGTTGAGATGGATGAGCGCACCCCGTTAGAAGATCTCTCTTCCCTTGATTTTAACCATAAAAGCAAGAGCATTTTCCGCAGCTTGCTGAGGGATCTCCAATCTACATATGCTGAATAATCCCGCAATCCACGGTATTCATCGGTCTGTTTTCGAGAGAGAAATGACATGATTATGAAGAAGAAACGCGTATTGGTCATTGGACACCGTACCCCGGACAGCGATGCTGTCTGTTCGGCTATTGGGTATGCCTACTTTAAGAACCATCTGGATAAAACGCGGCTGTATGTCCCCTGCCGGGCCGGTACATTGAATGATGAGACAACTTTCATTCTTGAGAGGTTTAATATAGAGACACCGGTGCGGATTGACAGCGTCGTTGCCACTGTAGAGGATATGGATATCAAAAAACCGGTATCTGTTTCGCCGGAACAGACCATGATGGAGATCGCCCATCTGATCAAGGATAGAAACATCCAAGGCTTTCCTGTAGTGGATGCGGAAAACAGGCTCCTTGGTATCGTCGATAAGCTGGATCTCGTTGTCCATTACGTGGAACGACTGGAGATGGAGAATTTATCAGCTATTCCTATTGACCTGAGCCACTTTATGTCTGCCCTGCATGGAAAAATACAGGCCAATACAGGGAAAATGAAGCAACTTTCAGGTGAGATATTTGTTGCTGCTTCCCAGAGAGGAACCACTATCAACAGGACAAGGCACGGTGATATCGCTATTTTGGGAGATAGGGCCGATGTGCAAATGGATCTGATCAAGGCAGGATGCTCGGCCCTTATCATCACCGGAGATCATCCGGTTAGTAAAGAAGTCCTGGAATTGGCCAGAGAGAAAGAGGTGTTGATAATCAGTTCGCCTTGCCGGACTTTCGCTACCGCCAGGCTGATTAATTTATGCATGCCTATCTCATATCTCATGTCAAAAACCGTACCTACGGTCGGATTGATAACTACCGTAAACGAAGTAAGAGAAAAGATCCTGGAATCAAAATACCGTTGCGTAATGATTGTCGATGATGATGATCATCTGATCGGTATTATAACCCGGAGCGATCTCCTTGAGCCAATCCAGAAGCAGGTTATCCTGGTGGATCACAATGAAATATCGCAGGCTGTTGATGGTATAGAATCTGCCGATATTCTGGAGATTATCGACCACCATCGGGTTGGAGATATCTCGACCATAGGGCCTATTACCGTTTATAACGAACCGATCGGGAGCACCTGTACCATAGTGGCCGGTCAGATATTCTTGCACCGGATTGAGATGATTCCGGATATTGCCGGCGTTCTCCTATCAGGGATATTGTCTGATACGCTACTTCTGACGCTTTCCACTACTACCGGGAAAGATCGCGAAATGGCCAACAAATTGGCTGAGATTGCCGATCTTGATCTGACGACGTTCGGAAAAGAATTATTGGCGTCGAGCATAAACCTAAAGGGAAAGACTCCACGGGACATCCTTTTTCAGGATTTCAAGACCTATCATTTTAATGAAAAGAAGATCGGTGTTAATCAAATAATGATTCTTGATAAAGAGGAATTTGCCTCTATTGAGCCGGATATTGTGTCAGAGATGGAAAAACTCTGCAGGGAAGAGCATTACAGCATGGTAGCCATGCTGATAATGAATCCGGTGGAAAAGAATGGGGAAGAGATAATCGTCAAGGGTAATAAGCAGATTATTGAAAAGGCCTTTGGGGTAACCGTAAAGGATGATAAATGTTTTATCCCAACAATCATGTCACGCAAAAAAGAATTCATCCCCAGGATCGGCAGGTTCCTCACGGGCTGATCTCATACAGATGCCATGGGCAGATGTATTGAAAAAGTGCTCCCTTTTCCGGGGATGCTTTCAACGGTCACATGGCCGCCATGGGCCTGGGCGATATGCTTGACAATGGCAAGGCCGAGGCCGGTCCCGCCCATTTGGCGGCTTCTTGCCTTGTCTGCACGGTAAAATCTCTCAAAGAGACGGGGCAAATGTCGTTTCTCTATTCCGCAGCCCTGATCACGCACGCTGATAAGGGTCTCATTTCCCATTTGTGAAGCCTCTACCCAGACAGTTTTCCCCTCGCTGCTATATTTAATGGCGTTATCAATGAGATTTACAACGGCCTGTTCAAGGAGTTGGGAATCTATTTTTGCGACTATTTCTTCAGCACAAGACAGCTCAATCTCTATTTTCTTGGCCATTGCGCCGGCCTCACAGACCTGGACAGCGGTCTCGAGCACATCCTTTAGCCTGCTCTCATCCAGCACGATTTCTTCTCTTCCGGCCTCCTGCTCAATCCTGGAAAGGCTCAGAAGGTCTTCAATAATGGCCTCAAGGCGATCTACGTGTTTGCCGATGATTTCCAGAAACCGTTCGACGTCCTCACGATTCTCCACCGCGCCATCCCTTAGAGTCTCCACAAACCCCTTGATTGCTGTAATCGGGGTCTTTATCTCATGGGATATGTTGGCAACAAACTCACGCCGTATCTTCTCAAGCCTCATAAGGCGTGTCATATCGTTCAAGACAATGACCGCGCCGATTTGCCTTCCTTCTGCATCACAAAGTAATGTACCGTGCCCGTTAAGGAACCGATCGCTCTCAGAGGACAGGACAATTTCTTCTTCAACCGCCTTCCGGCTGGACAATGCATTTTTCACAAAGTCCTGAAGGACGGTATTCCTGACCACCTCCTGGATGCTCCGGCCTCGGGCTTCGGCGGGATCGCATCCGAGCATTTTTGCAGCAGCATGATTCATGCTGATAACCCGCTCTTCCATATCTACGGCAATAACTCCTTCAACCATGCTGGAAAGCACGGCTTCAATCTCGTTTCGCTGCCGCATGACAGTATCAATATGTTCGCGAAGCTCAACGGCCATCCGATTCAGTGCATCGGAAAGGGCTTCGATTTCCACGGATTCAGCGACTGGCGGTCTGAAATGGAATTCGCCACGAGCGATGGACTCAGCCCAGCTCTTGATCTGTTCAATAGGACGGGTAATGCGGCGGGAAACAAACAGACTGAGGATCGCAGCAAATACAGCTACAACAAGGCATCCGAACGCAATTTTGATCTTCATACTCTTCAAGACCAAATCTATGTCATTCGCAGGGATGGATGTACGAACAACCGCAAGGATGCGGTTTTTTTTCTTAACAGGTATCCCCACGTACATCATGTCCTTTTCCAGGGTACGGCTGTACCGTGTAGATGTGCCTGAAGGCCCTGTCAATGCCTCGATGAATTCAGGCCTGTCAACATGATTATCCATTATTGCCGGATTTTTCTCAGAGTCGCCGACGACCTTACCGGAAGGAAGTATGACGGTAATACGGGTTTCAGCACTCTTGCCGATTTCCTTGCACAACAGGTCAACAGCCTTTTCATCCAGGGGATCAAGATGTTCCAGCACCTGTTTCTCAAAAAAGCGGGCTCGTACTTTGAGATCGGACGCAGTCTGTTCAAGAAAGAAATGCCTCAAGGACTCGGATGCATACCATGTTACAGTTATCAGAGAGATGATAGTGATCAATAGATAGGATGGGTAGAGTTGCCAGAGCAGCCGTTTCTTTTTCGGCATATCCCTATTCCTTGAATCGATATCCGACTCCACGGACCGTCTCGATATACTTACCGGCAGGTCCGAGTTTTTTTCGCAACCCAACGATCTGAACATCCACCGAACGATCAGTGACAGGATAATCCTCACCACGGACAGCCTCGACGATCTGGAAACGGGTAAAGACCCATCCAGGCCTTCTCGCCAAATAATTGAGGATGCCGAATTCCGTGAAAGTCAATTGGACAGGCTTCTCATTGACGAGCACCTCGTGGCGTCCCGGATCAATTTCTATATCGTGAATTCGGAGAACCGACGTCTCTTCCGTTTGTCCTTTTATCCTCCTTCGGAGAACCGCCCTGATTCTCGCTATCAGGATCCTCGGACTAAAAGGCTTGGTAATGTAATCGTCGGCTCCAAGTTCCAGGCCTGTTACTATATCCGCTTCCTCGCCTTTTGCTGTCAGCATTACAATAGGCAAGTTTTTGGTATCGGGGTCGTTCTTTAATCGTCTTGTGACTTCCAGACCGTCTATGCCCGGAAGCATAAGATCCAACATAATGAGGTCAGGGTTTTCCGACCGCACGAGGCGTAAGGCCTGCTCACCTGATACTGCACAAAGAACCTGATAGCCTTCTCGTGAAAGATTAAATTTCAGTAACTCCAGAATATCTTCTTCATCGTCTACTACGAGGATCTTTTGTTTTACCATGACACAATCTTAATTGTAGATTTATATGAGCTAATTATTTGAATGTAATGCAATAGTATTAGCGTTCCATAAGAATTGTGTAAAGAATCTGTTAGATTTTGTGTCAAGACGTCTTAAGGGACACCAACTCAAGAGAAGGTTTTACCCTTCAATATAATCCTTGACGCCGATGTCACTGCCGTGACATAAGGGCTGCCCCCAAAAGCCCCAGTTGAGGGGATATAACCACATAAGTCGGGATGCGTTTCAATACCTTTTCCATGCGGCCTTTGGACTCAAAAGCCTGTCTGAAGCCGCCTTCACCGAGTATTGAAAGTATCTTTGGAGCAATTCCTCCTGCAATATACACTCCGCCTGCGGCAAGGCACTTGAGAGCGAGATTTCCTGCTTCCGCCCCGTATATGCTGCAGAACATCCCGACTGCCTGTTGGCACAGCTCGTCTGTCCCTTGCACGGCATGCCTGGTGATATAAGCTGCCTTGTCTTTTTTCTTTATAGCTTGTTTGGTAAATACGCTTTCTTTGTAATTTTGATCTTCCAGTAAGAATTCGTAAATATGGACCAGACCCGGCCCTGAGAGGATCCTTTCCACACTTACATGAGGGAATTCCTTCATCAGGTATCTTAATAGGCGTATTTCTTCTTCGTTTCTCGGAGCAAAGTCCGCGTGTCCACCCTCTGTGGGCAAGACTCTATAGCCTTCATTGCAGGATACAAGTATGGCCTGGCCAAGCCCTGTGCCGGCGCCCAGCACAGCTTTGGGGCCGTCTGATACCGGCTTTCCCTCACCGATTTGTACCAGATGTTCTCTATGTAAGACAGTAATGCCCCATGCAGCCGCCTCAAAATCATTTATAAGACGAAGGGTTTCCAGGCCGAAGCGCTCTTTCAGGTCGTTACCGTCGATAGTCCATGGAATATTCGTGGCCTCGACCCGGTTCCCCTCCACTACCCCGGCAACAGCCAGGCAGGCACAATGGGGAACTTGTCCAGGCACATCCTTTATAAAAACCGCGAAGACGTCTTCGAATTTATTAAAATCCTTTGATGGATAGTGTTTCTCAAAAAGGATTTTGTCTCCTCCTATAATGGCAAAGCGGG
>Ga0190347_1000304_pt1 | contig 16110 bp, 15 predicted proteins | sample 48721356_MG_FD_161652 | JGI IMG/M metagenome (GOLD analysis project Ga0190347, IMG submission 161652) | Hydrothermal vent microbial mat bacterial communities from Southern Trench, Guaymas Basin, Mexico - 4872-13-5-6_MG | ecosystem: Environmental > Aquatic > Marine > Hydrothermal vents >...
CTGTTGATAAAGGATCCTTCAAAGCGGATATTAAGAGATTTGATTCTTTACTCTTTGGTTGTTCCTGCTTGTCAAAAGCCGAGATAGAAATCTCTAAGGTTTTTAATAAGCAGAACTATCCTCGACTCTTTTCTAAAAAGAATCCTTATAGAAACAGAGGTAGGGTAGATTCCTTATCTATAAAAGGAGATTTGGAGAATATTAGAAAAGGATTGCAAACCGCTTTCGCTAAATTTCTTCTTGTTTATAGTGAGTTGATCTCCAGCAAATTGATAGTAAACGGAAGAGAAAATCTGATTTACATTGGATTAGAAAGAGACACTTCCGCGAAAGAAGAGTTTAATAAGACAATCAATGAAATAAGCAATGAAGCAATAGAAGTAGCAGGGATGATTCAAAGAAAAATTGAAAAGCTTGAGCGTTTTATTTCCTCAGTGCAAATATCACCCGAGCTCCTTAGAATTAGAAAAAAAACAGCAAAAATAGGATGATCAAGCTCATCCTTCTTTTATTTACAACAAAAAAAACTTATGTTAAGATAAGAATACCGTTTGTTACGAGATGATTAAATGACGGATTATCAATGAAAAATTTTCTTCGTAAAAAAAATATCGCGGTTATTTTTTGTTTGCTTGCGGCTGTGATAATTTTTGCCGTATTTTTTTTCGCGCGAAATTTGGATAATGGAAAAAATTATAATGCTGATATTATAATTAAAAACGCGGTTATTTTAACGCTGAACGAAAATTCGAAAATTATTGATAATGGCTGGATCGCGATCAAAGATGGAAAAATTATTGGATTGGGAAACGGCGGGCATAATTACACGCCGAGAGAGGTGATTTATGCTGAGGGCAAAGTTGCGATGCCCGGGCTTGTGAACGCGCATTCGCACGCGGCAATGACTTTATTTCGGGGAGCTGATGATAGCTCTGGACTCGCGGATTGGATTTCTAATATGAATAATTACGAAAAGGAAGTGTCAAAAGACGAAATTTATTGGGGAGCGCTTCTTGGGGAAATAGAAATGATTAAGTCGGGAACGACAACTTTTAACGATATGTATTTTTTTGAAGAAGCAATCGCTAATTCTATAAAAAAAACGGGAATGAGAGCCGTGATTGATGTTCCTTTTAATTTTGAGAAAAATAAGCTGGAAATTGACAAGGAGTTTATGAATAACAATAAGAATTTTTCAACAATCAGTTTTTCAATCGCACCAAATCCGCTGATTAATTTTTCAAAAACCAATCTTGATGAAATAAAAAAAATAATTTTAAACAATAATCTTCTTTTGCATATCCATATTGAAGAAAGAAAAGATGAAAAAGGCAGGTTTATTGAAAAATACGGGTTAACGCCTTTGCAGATGCTTATTAATTCCAATTTGCTTGACAGTAAAGTTGTAATGGCGCACGCGGTTAATTTTACGGATGATGAGTTTAAACTCATATCCAAATATCCAAACATTGGAATTGCGCTGAATCCGAAAACCAATTTCAAACTTTCCGGATTTACGGCTCCAATCGCGAAAATGATGGAGTATAATTTAACTCTTGGAATCGGGACTGACGGAGCGGGAAGCAGCAATTCTCTTGATCTCTTTGACCAAATAAATTTTATCGCTTTCGCGGCCGGCAAATGCAGCAGTGATAAAGATTACTGCGAAAACAAAAACAATATTTATCCCGAGAAAATAATCAGAATGGCAACAATAGACGGCGCGAAAGTTTTGGGCTTGGATAAAGAAATCGGTTCCATAGAAATTGGAAAAAAAGCGGACATTATTCTCATTGATTTTAACGAAATTGAATTGACTCCTTCTTACGATATATACTCAAGTTTAGCGCATAATACGGACGGGAGCGATGTAGCCGATTCAATAATAGACGGCAAAATTGTGATGAAGAACAGAAAGCTGATAAATTTAGATGAAAGAGAGATTGCTGAAATTATTAAAAAGGTAAATGAAGTTTCAGAAAAAATAAAAAAAACCAAAACAAAATCGCTGTTTGACTAAAATTGCAAAGTGAGTATAATTACAATTATGGAAGGAGATAAAATGATAAAAGAAATTGAAGATGGACTAGCGAGAAGAATTTTTGATGAAGAGGGTTTTAAAAGAGAACTCTGTCAAAGATATTTTGCAAATAAAATAGTTAATATTTTTCGGTGGCTAAAAATTACCAAAGAAAGATTTAAACTTTCTTTTTAATAAAGGAACGATTGTAGCAGCGCTAAAAATGTTCCTTTTCTTTTTATAAAAAATAGATGAAAATCAGCAGATCCTATTTAAGGTTTAGGTAATTTTGCCGTTAAGAATTTAAAAATATCAAATATCAAAATCCAAATATCAAACCAATCTCAAATAACTAAATATCAAATTTTGTTATTTGAAATTTGAAATTGATTTGTTATTTGAAATTTGAAATTTGATATTAAAAACTTTAGTTTAATTTTGGCGGGATGCCGGAGTGGTTGAACGGGGCAGTTTCGAAAACTGCTATACCTGAAAAGGTATCGGGGGTTCAAATTCCTCTCCCGTCGCAGACAAATTTAGTACGGGGTGAGAAAAAGCGGTGATCAGAAATGGTCTCGCAGGTTCAAATCCCGCCTCTTCCATTATAATATGCCGCTATAGGAAAATTTTGCGATGAGTTAAAAAAATCAAAGGAGTTTTGTAATAGTCAAAAATGGCATTAGAAAAAAAGAAAATCTATTCTAGAGATTTGGGGATTGATCTTAAGTCGGGAAAGGAGAAAGAGATTTTCAAATGGTTTTTGGTCTGCCTTCTTTTCGGCAAGCCCATTCAGCAGGAAATCGCCAAGAAAACTTATTTTGAATTTGAAAAAGCGAGGATTGTCACGCCGGAGAAGATTCTTGAATCCGGCTGGGACAAATTAGTTGAAATTTTAGACAAGGGCCATTATGTCCGCTACGATTTTTCCACGGCGACAAAACTATTGGACATTTGTCAAGAATTAAAACAAAAACATGGCGGTTTAATTGCCTTGATCAGAAAATCCAAAAACAAAAAAGATCTGAAGCGGCATTTATTGGAATTTAAGGGTGTGGGACCGGTAACGGTTAAAATTTTCTTGCGGGATTTTAAGTAGGGTCTGCTGATTTTCTCTAATTATTCCTCCTCTTAGATAAGGGGAGGATAGGAGGGATTTGAAAAAGCAGTTAAAACAAGCTAAATTATTTTTTTAATATTTTCTGAATTTATCTCTTTTTGTAATTATTAAATGAAAATCAGCAGACCCTAAGTAATTATTTGCGAAAAGCGGTTATCAGCCGCTTTTATTTTTACTATTCTTCCACGCTTTCTAAATATATTCTTTCTTTAAATCCTCCTCTTTCTTGCTTTTTCTTTTTTTGCAACTCCAGTATTAAACTTTTATCTAATTTATACAAACCTATAATAGTGTCTATTACTTCATAAACATCGCTTATTTCTCTCATCAATTCTTCTTTATCGTTTCTAGCCCCGATTACTTCTTGTATTTCCTCTTCCAATTTTCTAAGAAGTTCATTAACAAAATCCTCGTCATCCAATTTTCTGACGGTTGGAATTTGCTGATTTTCCCTGATGATTTGCGGGACTTTATCTCTGACAAGTTTATTGTGTATTCTTTGCATATATTTAGTTATTTAATTATCTTGAATTGCGAAATGCCGTCCTTTGTCATTCCGAAACGGAACCGCAGTCCCGTTCCAAATTTTACAAAACTGTTTACCATTTCCTAATCACTTAGAACTGCCCGCTTTTTTATATTTACTTATAAAATTTGGAACGAGACACAGTGGAGTGAGGAATCTATAAAATACAGCAAACGCGGCTAACCTTGCTCTTAGATCCCTCAGTCGCTATCGCTCCTTTCGGGATGACGGAAAAAAGGATGCTTATTTCGCAATTCAAAGGAATTACTATTTAGGCTCTGCTGATTTTCACCTAATAATTATAAAAAGAAATAAATTCAGAAAATATTAAAAAAATAATTTAGCTTGTTTTAGCCGCTTTTTCAAACTTCTCAATTCTCCTCAGTTCTCCCTTGTCGAGGGGGGAGAGGAGGGATAATTAGAGAAAATCAGCAGGCTCTAAATATTCAGTTATCAATTCATTCTAATCTTTTGGCTTTTCCAAATTAGAAAAGATTTTTACAAAGCTGTCGTAATAGTCAAAGAAATGCGAACCTTGATGTGGGTGCATTACCGCGCTGACACTTGGAATTTCTTTTATTTCTTTAGATAAATTGGCAAAATTGGTTTTCCTATTCCTCTCGCCCATTTGATTCCTGTAGAATTCATTTATTTTGTCTTCAAGTTTTTGTCCGCTGTTTGTTAATATATTGACGCCGAAATATTTCACAAATTTATCATAGTGGATTTTTTGAAGCTTAAACGCTTTTTCAAGTTTTGCCAGGTTATTGCGGTAATTCGCTTTAATAGAAGAAATATTTTTTATGTATCGTTCAAAAATATCTTGCTCCTGACTTTTTTATTGATCAATTGCTGACTGCTCGACATAAATCACTTGCCGCCTATGGGCGCTATACTGGCCAGCAAAAAATCGCCAACTTTGTAATTGTCCAATATTTCTTGCATGGAACAATTGAGATTGTTTGAATGTAGATTATAACTTACCTTGGCGATTACATCAAAAGCCCGCTTTTCTCGGATTAATTTTGCCCATATTTTTGTTTTATTGCTTGTTAAAAATATTTGTAGATAGTATGGTAATATGTATTACCATACTGGCATAGTATTATTACACTATCACATTATTACAATTAAGTCAAAATGATTTATTGTTTGTTTTTTTGCCTATTTTATTTTTTCAAATAAAACTTTCTTTTTCTCTCGCTAAATTTCTCAATAATGTATCGTAACATTGTTCGCGATGTTGGTGTAAGTTCAGTATGGTAATACATATTACCATACTGCGTTCTAAACTATACTCTAATTTAATGTATAGGAATTTCGGCACACACTATTTCGGGACACCCAGTATCTATAGACATTGAGTGTCGAGCGAATTTACACTTTGTGTATACGTTGAAAACCTAATTTATTTATTCCCGCTTTTCGTTTCTCGCGCGGGAACTGGAACTGGTTTGTAATCAGTTCCCAATGTTTCTCAAACAAACAAAATTCACTAAAACATTTTGTCTGTATAAAAATGCAAAGCGATGAGATAGGAATTATTGAAATTCAAAAATAAAAGGAACGGATTACAAATCCGTTCCTGCAAGGGGAATATTACACTCTAATCTCCTTCTCTAACCAGGGAATATTTTCATTTTCTCTTTTCCAAAAAAGATCTTCCCAAATATAATGAACCGCAAGCTGTTTATATTTTCCAAATCTTTCAAAATGCTTTAGCAGTTTTTTAATCGGCACGGGATTATCGGGACTGCGGTTAAAAAATAATTTTGAATATATTTTCTGCTCCCACGGCGAAATGTGATTGAAAAAATCCCAGTGATGAAAAACATCAAAAAGAATATACCAGACTGTCGCTGGACCGACCCCGTAGAGTTTTAAAAGTTCGTTCATTTGCGTTTCTCTGTCTTGCTTTCTCAATTCCATTTCATCAATTAATCCCTTTCTAAATTGATCGCTGATTTTTTTAATTGATTTCGCCCGATAGCCAACTTTAAGCGCGCGCAAATCTTCCTCGCTAATTTTTTTAAACGCTTCGGGATTCCAAAAACACCATAGCTTTTTGCCGTCAAATTCAAGCAACTTGCCGTAATTTTCAAGAAGCGCTTGAAACATTTGCATTGATCTTTTCACAGAAGCGTTTTGCAAAACAATCCCAATAATTAAATATTCATACAGCGAGCTTGGATGTCCCGGACGCATTCCTTTTAACTTTTTAATGATAGAACCTAAAACCTTATCATTTTTAAATTCTCTATAAAAATCTTTCAAATCAAGATCAAGATTATACGAATATTTAACTTCTCTAATTAGCGAATCAATAAAATCTTTTGTTAATTTATTTTTTGAATAAATTTTTACTTCTATCAAAGGATCATTAATGTTTCCTTTATTTACAAATCTTAATCCGAGAGAAATCTTCTTCCAATTCCATGTTTGCCAGCGAATACATGGCTCCCATAAATTATCGCCCGATGTGAAATGATCCGGCTTATGAAAAGTGGAATCAAAATCAAAGGGCTTTGTCGGCTTGATTTTAATTGTTTTTTGGAGTTTTAATTTGATAGATCTTTTCATTTTTGGACAACTTGTTTCAAAAAAATAATTTTATTAACAGTATGATAATACATATTACCATACTACTTAAAAATGTTTCAAAAAGAAATCAAGAATATATTTATTAACATCTTTTCTAATCTCAGGATCTCTAATTGTAACATGCTCTCCGTCTTTTATTAATTTTAATTGTTTTGGCTCATTCGCCCACTTGAAAATAATTTTAGATTCTTGATAATTCACAGTTTGGTCAGCTATCCCGTGAACTATTAGCAAAGGACAATTGATTACCTTTATTTGTTCTTTGCTAATTTTATTTATTTTTTAACTTCGCTCCAAAAATCTACACCAAGCTTTCTTCTTTGCTGACCCCTTCTTACAATAGTTGTATGACCAAAAATTTCAAGCTCTCTGATTTTATTTTTTCCAAATTGTTTACTAAAAGCTTCTTTGAGATTGATAAGCGGCGCAAGCATTGCCATCGCTCTTATTCGCGGATCATTAAGAAACATAGAAACTACACATCCTAAACTTTGCGAAATAATCCCGATTTTTTGCTTATTGATATTTTTCGTTTCTAAAAAATCGATTACCAATCTTAATTCAGATATCTCTTTTGAAATTGTTAAATCTGTCAAATCATTCCTTTTATATCCACTAAAAAGAAATCTCAAAACAAGTGCATCCGTTTTCACATAAGTTATTTGCAATACCTTTAAATTCTTCTTCAAGTCCTTCACCACCAAAACCGTGAACCATTATAATTCCAGGAGAATTATCTATCTCGGGATTATGCAAAATCGCATCCAAACTTCCTATTTTAATTTTTTCTTGCATAATCAAATTTAGTTATTTTAAAAATAAACCCTGCCAATCAGTATGGTAATACATATTACCATACTGTTGTATTGCAGATAAATCAAAACAGTGTGAGTTACAAAACTGTCTTCTCGTCAATTGAAAAATATTTTTTCTCCGCGTCTATAGTTGCTCTGCATCCGATCGGGAAAATATAATTTTCCACATTGTGCCCAAGCTCGCCGATTTCTAAGATTGGAAAAGAATAACTTTTAGTAATTTCTAAAATTACCTCACTGACTTTTCTATCTCGTTTTTTATCTTGCAGACACGAGCCGTAAAAATATCCCAAAATCAAACCGTTGATTTCATTAAAAACTTTCGTCTGGTGAAAATGCGTAAAAAGCATATCTAAACTTTCAACATTTACCTCGTACGCCTCCAGAAACAAAATTGAATTTTTATAGTTTGGCCTAAATTCCGTGTTGTCTAAGTTTGTGAGACAAGTTATGTTTCCGCCGACTAATTTACCGATAGCTTTTCCTTTGCGGACACATTGCCAGCCGTTATATTTTTCATTTTTATTTAGTTTGTCCAATCCTTTCCAATTCGGGTTTGGGTATAATTCTCCGACACTTCCATCAAACAGAGTTTTAATTAAATTTTCTTTAATTATCGGCGACATCGGCAAGCCGAAAGTAAAGATTAAATCCGGACCGTGATAAGTGACAAGTCCTGTTTTTGAAAATATCGAATCAAGCAGAGTTGTGCCGTCGCTAATTCCGCAAAATATTTTCGGATTTCTTTTTATCAATTCAAAATCTAATCCATCTAAAAGCTGATTGGCGCTCTCGCCGCCAATAGATATTATCACCGCCTTGACGCTTTTATCGGCAAACGCCTTGTGAATATCGCTTAACCTTTCTTCAACCGTTCCCGCGGAATAATAATGCCTCTTAAAAACATTCTTGCCGACTTTTACTTTAAGTCCTAAGTTTTCTAAAAACTTTACGCCGCCGTCAAAATACTTTTTAAATTCATCAGATATCGCGCCTGACGGCGAAACAATCGCCACAGTGTCGCCTTTCTGTAATCTTTTTGGTTTAATAATATTCATAATCTGATAAATTTTAATTTTATTAACAGTATGGTAATACATATTACCATACTGTTTGAAAATTTTTCAAAATCACTCCTCCGCTAGCATCGCCATTTTGACTAATCTGATTTCATCATAGGAAAAATCATCTCCCAGTAAATCTTTTATCGGTCGCAGCGCTTCAGCGCTGCCGATTTCTTTAAAGGCGTTTTTGATGATTTCAACTCGTTCGGGAGAAATGAATTTGTTCAAATCAGCAAGCGGGATACGTTTTTGGGCGAGAAGGCTGCCAATATGAGTAGCGATTGTGCCTGTTTTAAGTTCTCGTTTTTCGGCGATTTCCTCAATGCTTAAACCGTTCTTGTATAAAACATATGTTTCTGAAATAGTGTCGGAGTCAGACGCGAATTCTCCCTTTCGTTCTCTAGCTTTTCTTCTCGCCAACATTTCCATCCGCGAAGAAATATTTTTGCTTTGGCAATACTTATTGATTGCCGCTAAAAGAAATTTTCCGTATTGGGAAAAATTTTTTTCGCCGATGCCGGGAATTTTTCTTAAATTGTCTGAAGTCAAGGGCAGATAAGCGGACAGATCAACCAAAACCTTATCCGAGAAAATAACATAAGGCGAGACGCCTTCTTGTTCGGCGGCTTTTCTTCGCCACTCCTTTAAGAATTCAAACAGCTCTGTTTCGTAATTTAACTCCCTCTCAACTTCTTGAACTTCCCGCGTTTTAATAACAACTTTTTGTTTACCCAGAAGAATTTCTTGCGATTTTTTATTTAAGGTCAAGGTCGGAAATTTTCCCGTTTCCCGCTTGATAAATTCCTTATCAATCAAAATATCAATCAAACCTTTAATTTCATCCTGCGTTTTTTCTTTCATAATCCCGAAAGTTGACAACGATTGAAATCGCGCCGTTTTTTCCGACGCCGATCCTGACAATATTTTAGTAATTGTTGAAACACCAACTGGATAGGAAACGCGGAAAATACAAGATAAAATTTTCTGCGCTTCCACACTTATGTCACGCTCCTTGATATTTTTAGAGAGGCAGATGTCGCATCTTTCGCAGCAGCGATATTTTTTTCTTTCTTCGCCAAAATAATTTAGGATATATTTGTGGCGGCATTCCAATCCGCGGGCAAAACGTTCCATTTCCCTTAATTTTTGAAAAGACAGCTCTTGATAAGTTTTGTCTTGCGACTGAGCAATTAGATATTCTTGAGTGGCAATGTCGCCGCTAGAATAAAATAAATAACAATCTGAAGGCAAACCGTCTCTTCCCGCCCGCCCGATCTGCTGGTAATACGCTTCCACCGACTGTGGCAGGTTGGCATGAATAACAAAACGAATATTGGATTTATTAATCCCCATTCCAAAGGCGATTGTTGCAACCATCAAGTTTACATTTTCTTTCAAGAAAGCGTTCTGATTCGCCGTCCGCGCGTTTGCGTCCATCCCCGCATGATAGGGCAAATTTTGATAACCTTCCTCATTCAAGATCGCCGAAATTGATTCCACTTTTTTTCTGGTGGCGCAGTAAATAATACCCGACTCATTTTTCCTTTTTTCTAAAACATCAATAATTTGTTCTATCAAGTCCTGTTTTTTATGGACATAAAGCGCCAGATTCTCCCTTTCAAAACTGCTAATTAGCGAAGTCATTCCGTCAGCATTGAGTTGTTTGATAATATCTTTTTGAACTTGTTTGGTCGCGGTTGCTGTTAGCGCAATCAGCGGAGTTTTCGGAAAAAGCGATTTTAAGATAGACAATTTTCGATACTCGGGACGAAAATCGTGTCCCCATTCGGAGATACAGTGCGCTTCGTCAATGGCGATTAAGGAAACATTTAATTCTTGCAAAAATTCCTGAAACTGGCCAACAAAAAACCTCTCTGGGGCGATGTACAAAATCTTTATTCCCGATGCCTTTTGGGGATAAGCTTCCTGATTTTGAATTTTCTGATAAGTTTTATTTTTCTCTTCTTGCGAAAGCGTAGAGTTAAGATAAGCGGCCGGAATACCGATTTTGTTTAGCTGATCCACTTGATCCTTCATTAGCGAGATTAAAGGAGAAAAAACCAAGACAATTCCTTCCTGCATCACCGCCGGAATTTGGTAAATCAGCGACTTTCCCCCGCCCGTCGGTAAAACTGCCAGTGTGTCTTTTTTATTTAATACATTTTCAATCGCTTCTTTCTGAAAAGGACGAAACTCGTCATATCCGAAATATTTTTTGAGAATTTTTTGTGGCATAATATTTAAAACATAAAAAAATCGTCATTCGCAAACCCATCATATCAAAAAATAAATTGCTTGTCTAAAAAAAATCAACGCGTTAAAAGCGTTTTTTTTTATTGGCTAAACTAATATCCTACGATTCCGACAGCTTGTAAATATTAAACTTCTTTGAATCGCGAATCCTTTTTTATCATCCTAAACGAAACAGATTTATTCACCAGCTAGTAAACAAAATAATGAAATAGAAAAATCCGTAAATGAATGAAAAAAATCAAATATTATAAAATGATTGTAACTACATCATTTTTAATATGGCACTCTCCATTTATATTTTGTATAATTTTGCTTTTCTTGTTTGATTGACGCAAGAGAATATTACCTTTTTGCAATAGGATAAAAGACTCGGCATGACCGGATAATATCTGCATCTGCCCAGAAAATGCCGGCAATGTAACACTCCGCACATTTTTATAAACCATTGTTTTTTGGGATGATGTAATTATACAGCTAATCATATTATTTTGCTTCATCAATTAACCCTATCATATAAAGCTTCTCAAGCTCTACATCATCAAAATCGCCATTTAAAATTTTCTCACATCCTTCAAGCGTTTTTTTAATTGGCACATATACTCCTTTTCTATTATTAAATGCCTGGGTAACAAAAAGAGGCTGGGTTAAAAATCGCTTTAATCGCTCTGCTCTTTTGGCAATGATTCTGTCTGTTCGCGATAGTTCATCAATTCCAAGAATAGCAATGATATGGGAAAGTTCTTGATATTTCTGAAATATCGTTTTTACCTCAAAAGCTATTTTAAAATGGCGTTCGCCTATTATCTCTTTATCAAGCCCTAAAGAATGTGATCGTAAAACATCAACCGCTGGATAAATGCCTTTTTCCGCCACCTCGCGGGAAAGCACCAGAGAGGCGTCGAGGTGGGAAAATATAGATACTACAGCAGGATCAGTAAGGTCATCAGCCGGCACATAAACCGCTTGCAAGGAAGTAAGCGCCTTGCTATCCTCCGCCCGTATTCTTTCTTGGAGCATCGCTAAATCGTGTTCAAGTGTTGCTTGATAACCTAATTCTGAAGGAACTTTTCCTAAAATCGCGCCAATTTCCATTCCCGCCATGGTATAGCGAAAAATATTATCAATAAACAAAAACACATCCTTATTCATTTTGTCGCGAAGAAATTCCGCGGCCACGACAGAAGAAAGGCCGACTCGCGTTCGCACGCCCGGCGGTTTATCCATCTCGCCAAAATAAAGCGCGGTATTCTTCAACACTTCTAATTTTTTTAGAGTGGAATACAGATCGTTGCCTTCGCGAATACGTTCGCCAATACCGGCAAAAACAGAGTATCCTATTTTTTTAAGAGCGATATTGTGGATAAGTTCGGTAATAAGAATCGTCTTGCCAACTCCAGCCCCGCCAAAAAGCCCTACTTTGTCTCCTAAACGAAACGGGGTTAGAAGATCAATCACTTTTATTCCCGTTTCCAATATTTTACTATCTTGTTTTAAGTCGTTCGCCCGCGCTTTTTTATTTTCGTAAAGAGGAAATGACTTGCCGTTTTTAAACGGCTTGCCGTCTATTGGATGGCCAAACATATCAAACATTCTTCCCAAAATATTTTTATTAAGAGACACAGAAATTTCTTCGCTAACCTCAAAAACTTCATCCCCTCGTTCTATACCTTCAGAAGAAGACAGAATAATGGCGCGCGCGGTTTTGAAATCCCTTTTTTCAACCACCTCAAAAACGGCTTCTTGTTTCTTACTTTTAAGCAGACTGTGAATAGAAGGCATATCTTTTTCAAATATAATCTCAGCTACGCCTCTTTTTATCACTGTAATTATTCCTCTTGTCTTGTTAGAAATTTTTAGTCCTGTCTCCATAGATTTTTATAATTTTTGTTTCATTATATAATTATCCTTGCGAAGAAATAATCAAAAAATTTTCCCATTCTTATAAGAGATAAATTAGGGTCTGCTGATTTTCTCCTATTTTTCCTCCCCTTAGATAAGGGGAGGCTGGGAGGGGTTGGAAAAACTGGCTAAATTATTTTTTTAGATATTTATAAATTTGTCCCCTTTTATAAAAATTAGATGAAAATCAGCAGACCCTAATTTAGCGAAAATTTTAAAATAAAATTGCTATGTCGCCAAAAGCTTTCTACTATCTGTTACTCAATAATTTGGCAATACAACAATTTAGCAATTCAGCAATAAAAATACTTACAAAAAACAAAAATCCAAAATAATCGCATCTGTTTCATTTGAACTTTGACTCCTAATACCTCTGACGGGATTCATATTATTTTGTGAGCGGCAAAACTTTCCAGTTGTCTTTGGGTTACAACTCGGCGCCGCTCTTTTGCGTAATTAAGCGCCAATTTTTGAATAAGCTCCCCTGTTTTCGCCGTGGCATGCTCCATTGCTACAGTTCTCGCGGAAAATTCCGACAATTTTGTTTCCATAATAATTTTATAGAAAAATATTTCAATATATTTCTGTAAAAGTCTATCAAATACTTTTCGTTTTGACGGCTCAAAAATTGGCAGTCCCTCGCCGCTCTTTTTCGTTAATTTAAGATCTGTTGGAGATTGTTTATACCCTTTATCCTCTGCCGTATTTTCACCGCCATAATTAGCGGCTTCTAGCGAGATAAATTCAAAAGGAAGAAAAGGAATGAAACTTGCCGTTTGCTCGGCTAAAGAAACAAATTGAGGATATAAAATATCAACTTGTGAAAACATTCCCCCTTCAAATCCGCTAAAAATATAACTAGTAATATGTCTAATCTCCTCCTTTTTTGAAACATCAGAAAAATTAACAAATAATTTTATAATCGGCGCGTTTTCTTCCTTAAGGTAGTGCTCGCCCTTTGCGCCAACTACAATAATAGATTGGTACTGCTTAGCACTTTCTAAAAATGCGTTGATGATATTATGCCACAAACCGCCAGTTAATCCTTTATTTCCGGTAAGAATAACGAGCGTTTTTTTTCCTGTGTGTTTTTTTTGTAAAAAGGGATGATCTTTTTTTTGGTAAAACACAGACAGCCGAGCCAGTGTTTTCTCAACTTCAACAGCGTATGTATCAAGATTAATCACCTTTTGTTTTAAAAAATGCACAGAAGAGGCAGCGATTTTCTCCGCCGCTTTTACGGTTTCTGAAACATCCTTAACTCCTTGAGTTTGGTTTTTATATATTAAGTAGGATTTCATAGCCGTTACTTTTTCTCGGTTAATAAAAACTCTTGCTTAAAGTCATTTACTATTTCTTGAATCTTCACTCTTATTTTTTCATCAAATACTCCGCTTTTAATCTTTTGCAGTACATTAGGATAGCGATTTCTTGCCAACTCCAACAAGCGTATTTCAAAATGACCCCACTTCTCCTTCTTAATATCATCAAAAAAACCTTGCTCAACTGCGTAAAACAAGACCGTCTGTTCTGGCCATTCAACATTTGTATGTTTTTCCTGCTTTAAAAGTTCCAACATTAAATCTCCCCTATAAATCTTTTTTTGGGCTTCGTTGCTAACAACCGTTTCCAGCTGGGACAATTTTTGAAGCTCTTTGTGCTGGGCAAGAGCCAAACGAATACCGCCAACTACTTTTTTAAGAATATTCGGCTGCGCTTGCGATCCCACGCGAGAAACGGAAAGTCCTACATTTACCGCTGGTAAAAATCCTTTTTGGAAAAGCCCGTTTTCCAAATAAATTTGTCCGTCAGTAATTGAAATAAGATTAGTTGGAATAAAGGATGAAATATCACCTTCCTGTGTTTCAACAATCGGCAGCGCGGTAAGCGTTCCGCCGCCCTTTTCTTTTGAAAGCTTAGCAGCTCGTTCCAAAAGTCCGGCGTGCAATGAAAAAATATCGCCCGGATACGCTTCCCGCCCGGGAGAACGTTCAAGTAATAACGAAACATCCCGATACACTTTAGCGTGTTTTGAAAGATCGTCATAAATAACAAGAGCGTCTTTGCCATTATCACGAAAATACTCTCCGATAGCGCATCCGACGAAAGGAGCAAGATACTGTTCCGCAAACGAAGTATCCGCCGAAGCAGCAACAACTGTTGTGTATAAAAGCGCGTTTTGTTTTTCAAAAATAGAAATTAATTCGCGAACTTTTTGCTCTTTTTGTCCGCAAATTACATATATACAATACACAGGCGGTTCAGCATATTTTTGGTTTAACACCGTATCTATGGCAATCGTGCTTTTGCCAAGTTTTCGATCGCCAATTATAAGCTCCCTTTGCCCTCTGCCCAAAGGAAGATTGGTGTCAATAATTTTTATGCCCGTAGAGAGCGGCGTTGAAACAGGTTCTCTGTTAATAATCGGCGGCGCTTGCTGAAAAACAGAGATTGCTTTCCCCTGAATGCTTCCCAGTCCATCTATAGAATTGCCTAAACCATCAATAATTCTACTCGTGAAATTCTCCGAAATTGGTATTGAAAAAGGTTGGAAACTGCGAAAAACTGGTTTCTTTAGATTAAATTTTTCATCAAAAAACAACGCCTCAACAAACTTTTCGTCAAAGCCAATAACAACAGCAACTGCCTTGTCGGTTTCGTCTAAAAGGACTTCATGCAAAAATATATGCGGTAGTCCTTGAATTTTGGCAACCCCGGCAAAAAAAGAAACAACATATCCAATTTCTTTCATATTTTTATTCAGCGCCTTAACCTCAATAACGAAAATTTAATAACAAAATATTAGATTTAGATTTAGTAATTACCTTAGATTATAAAATTCTTAATTTTTCCCCCATTCTAGACAAAAAAGATTGGAAAGGGTTAAACAAAATAACTAAATTTTAAAATCCTCTTTTTTAATCAATTTTCATATTTCCTAAAAAAATAAAATACCCAAGCATTATATTTAACAGAATTGTTTTCTTATTTTAATTAAATATTAAAATCAAATATCAATACAACAAGAACAAATATTATTATCTTATTATCTGCTTGATTTTTGTTTTTAAATTTTCTTCAACCAATATCCCACTCAACTCCAGTTGAAAACCGGCAATTAATTCTTTTTTAATCTTTTCTTTAATAATAAGCTTTGGCGGTGGAAGTTTTCTTTTTGCGACTACCTGCAAATTATTTTTAGAAGTATTATTTATAAGTTCTTCGGTTGGTAGTTTTCTCTTTAAAACAATCTGTAAATCATTTTTTTGGGCTTTACTTAAAGGAAACGAAGAATAAACTAACACCGTTGGAGTGCTTTTACGTATTTGAAAAATCTGAACAATCTCTTTATCTTCTATCGCCTCTACTTTTTTTAAAAAAGATATCCAAAAACCGTCTTGAATTTCCATTTTAGACCGCTTTGAAAACTCTGTTTCAAAAATTTCAATAATTCCTGAAAAAATTTTTTCTTCGTAATCCTTAACCATCTTTCTTTTGCATTCATCAGTGATTGCCTGGCTTTGGTTGTTAATTTTTTCCAAAAGTTTTTTCTCTTCTTCCAAAAATTTCCCCTTATTTTCTTCTTTGATTTTATTAGCAAACATTTCCGCTTTCGCCAACACCTTGTTTATCTTTTCTTTCATCGCTAAAATTTCTTTTTCTTTTTCCTTTTGCCAATTAGCCTTTTCTCGGCTGATATTCGCTTTTAATTCTTGAATTTCTTTGGTTTTGGCTTTTTCTTCTTTCAGCGCAGTAATAAAGTTTTTAAAAAACAACCTTTTTAAAATGAAAAAAAGAATTAAAAAATTCAAAAT
>Ga0190347_1000305_pt1 | contig 16107 bp, 20 predicted proteins | sample 48721356_MG_FD_161652 | JGI IMG/M metagenome (GOLD analysis project Ga0190347, IMG submission 161652) | Hydrothermal vent microbial mat bacterial communities from Southern Trench, Guaymas Basin, Mexico - 4872-13-5-6_MG | ecosystem: Environmental > Aquatic > Marine > Hydrothermal vents >...
GTGAACGGTTACGTGGGACCACGGGTTCACAAGAATATTTACTGAAATTCTATGAGATCTACTCCGGCCTCTGCCAACATTTCACGGGACATGGGATCTGCATAGCCTTTTGCGTAATAGATGGACCGGATGCCGGCATTTATCAGCATCTTTGTACATATAACACAGGGCAGGTTGGTGCAGTACAGAATGGAGTTTGCCACGGGAATCCCATGATATGCAGCTTGAATAATAACATTTTGTTCAGCGTGGAGCCCTCTGCAGAGTTCATGCCTTTCACCCGAAGGGACCTTGAGTCTTTCCCTCAGGCAACCTATTTCGAGACAGTGCCTCAGGCCGCTCGGTGCCCCGTTGTAGCCTGTTGCCAGTATACGACGATTTTTTACAAGAATTGCCCCTACCTTGCGGCGCAGGCACGTAGACCTCTGGGCAACCAGGTGTGCAATGGACATGAAGTAGGCATCCCAGGACGGCCTGGTATTTTTGATATCTTTTTCCATATCTTATAATTCATCTGCATTCAACATTCAGAAAATTGTGCCAGACGTTCAGAGTATAGCGGAAACCTCTCACACAGGGACCGGATCTTCGTCTTTATATCCCTGGCCAACCGATCGTCGTCAGGCCGGGTCAAGAGTTCTGAGATATAATTCCCCACCTCTTCCATTTCTCTTTCTTTGAGTCCCCTGGTGGTCACTCCGGGGGTCCCGATCCGGATACCACTGGTCACCCTCGGGGACTGGGTGTCAAAGGGGATGGTATTTTTGTTCACAGTGATACCGGACCGCTCCAGCACCTTCTCTGCCTTTGCTCCTGTAAGGCCCTTATCTGAGAGATCCACCAGCAACAAGTGATTATCTGTGCCTCCCGAGACCAGTCGAAACCCTCTGTCTTGCAGGGTTTTGGCAAGGATTTTGGCATTTGCCACAATCTGTTGCTGGTATATCTTGAATTCGTCGCGCAGGGCCTCTTTAAAGGCCACTGCCTTGGCGGCAATTACGTGCATCAGGGGGCCTCCCTGAATGCCGGGGAAGATCTGGCTGTCCAATTGCCTGGAAAATTTCTCCGGTGCCAGGATAATGCCACCCCTCGGACCTCTCAGGGTCTTGTGGGTGGTAGAGGTTATAAAATCTGCATAGGGGACCGGAGACGGATGGACGCCTGATGCCACGAGTCCGGCTATATGGGCCATGTCCACCATGAGATAGGCCCCGACTTCGTCGGCTATCGCCTTGAAGTACGCAAAATCTATGGTGCGGGGATATGCGCTTGCCCCGGCAATAATGAGCTTAGGGCGCTGTTTTCTGGCAATTTCCGCAACTTCGTCGTAATCTATAATTTCGGTCTCCCGGCTTACGCCGTAGTGGGCTATCTTGAAAAACCGCCCCGAAAAGCTCACTGGCAAACCATGAGAGAGATGCCCTCCGTGCGCCAAATCCATGGACAAGATGGAATCACCAGGATTGAGAAAGGCAAAATATACCGCCATGTTTGCCTGGGTGCCCGAGTGGGGCTGTACATTGGCATACTCGGACCCGAAGAGTTGGTTCAAGCGATCGACGGCGAGCCTCTCTACGACGTCCATATTTTCGCAGCCGCCGTAGTATCTTTTCCCAGGATAGCCTTCGGCATACTTGTTCATGAAGATACTGCCTTCTGCCTCCATGATTGCCTCACTCACAAAGTTTTCCGAGGCTATCATTTCTAACTGCTGGGCCTGCCGTTCTATCTCGGCCCTGAAGGCCTGAAAGACCTCGGGGTCAGTATGCTTTAAATGAATCACTTTCTTAACAGTTCAGAGTTTCAGGGTTCACCGTTCAGGATTACTATTTTATTAACAGTTCAACTCCATTCTATTTACTTTTCATCTTCTGAGTCAATCATATTAATTCTGCAACTGTGGCGCCCGCCCCTGAAAGGAGTCTTAAGCCATACCTTGACCATCTCTTCGGCAAGTCCGGGACCTGTCACCCTTCCACCCATGCAGAGTATGTTTGAATCATTGTGCTCCCGGCTCATCCTGGCTGTAAAGATATCATGGCACAGGGCAGCCCTGACCCCCGGTATTCGATTGGCCACTATGGACATGCCTATGCCGGTTCCGCATACCAGGATGCCCCTATCATATTGAGCGGATGCCACTGATTTTGCAACCTCACGGCCCTGTACCGGATAGTCAACCGGATCCGGAGAGTGGCAACCCACGTCCTGAACCTCATGGCCAAGCTCTATGAGCAAACCGCGTATCTTTTCTTTCAGCTCAAATCCGCCGTGATCCGAACCGATAACTATCTTCATTGATCTGAACCTTACCGGTACCTGCGAAAAATCAGCACGGCATTTGTGCCTCCAAAGCCGAAGGAATTGGACATAACCACGTCCACGGATTGGCTCCTTGCCCTATTTGGAACATAGTCGAGATCGCATTCAGGATCCGGGATCTCATAGTTGATGGTTGGGGGGATAATCCCGTCTTCAATGGTCTTTATGCAAAAAATTGCCTCAACTCCCCCGGCCCCTCCCAACAAATGCCCGGTCATGGACTTGGTGGAGCTCACGGGTATCTCCCTTGCCCTGTCCTTGAAGACAGTCTTTATGGCCCTTGTTTCACAAAGATCATTAAGGGGAGTGCTCGTACCATGGGCATTTATATAGTCTATGTCCCGATAGCTGAGCCCTGCGTCCTCAAGGGCCATTGACATGCATCTTGCGCCGCCTTCTCCATCCTCTGGCGGGGCCGTAATGTGATAGGCGTCTCCGGTAAGCCCGTATCCGATTATCTCTGCCCGGATATCGGCACCCCTTTCCAGGGCATGATTTATCTCTTCGATGATCAGGATACCTGCACCCTCACCGATTATGAATCCGTCGCGTTCCTTATCAAAGGGCCTCGAGGCCCGTTCAGGCATCTCATTCCTTGTGGAAAGGGCCTTCATATTGGAGAAACCGGCAAATGCCAGGGGCGTGATTACTGATTCGGTGCCACCGCATATCATCACATCCGCCGCACCTCTCTGTATCGTCTTAAAGGCGTCTCCTATGGCGTGGCTGCCTGCCGCGCAGGCAGTGCATACCACGGTATTGGGGCCTTTTGCCCCGCACATTATTGAGATCTGACCGGAGGCCATGTTGGGTATGGCCATGGGGATAAAGAACGGGCTCACGCGTTTGGGTCCTTTATTTACAAGGACGTCCCTGTAGTATTCAATCGATCCCAGCCCCCCAAGGCCGCATCCGGTAATAACACCGGCTCTTGAGGCCTTGTCCTCCGGGATCTCGAGGCCTGCATCTTCAATGGCCATCTGGGCCGCCGCCAGGCCCAGTCTCACAAAAGGATCTACCCGTTTAACCAGCTTCTTCGGCATAAAATCAACCGGTTCAAAATCTTTTACCTCTCCCGCAATCCGGGAAGGATAATCTTTTGTGTCAAAACGGGTAACAGGACCTATGCCGGACTTCCCGGCTGTCAGATTCGCCCAGCTTGCTTCAACCCCGATACCCAGGGGACAGAGAAGGCCAAGCCCTGTAACTACTACCCTGCGGCTCTGGCTTTGGTTTATCATGACGATATACAGTGTCGTTAATACAGCGCCTTTTGCGGTTTACTTTTCTCCATGCTCTTTGACAAAGTCAATGGCGTCCTGGACCGTTTGCATCTTTTCCGCGTCTTCGTCGGCTATTTCCATGCCGAACTCCTCTTCCATGGCCATGACCAGCTCCACAAGATCCAGGGAATCCGCTCCGAGGTCATCTACAAAGGAGGCGTTCGGCACCACCTTTTCCTTTGCAACACTGAGCTGGCCTGCAATGATGTCAATCATCTTGGTGTCTATACTCATTTTTTATCCTCTCCTATATCCTGTTGGTTCTAAAAAACAAGACCGGACCAACAGCAGAATTTTAATCGCAGATCAATCCCCCATTTACATGAAGCACGTGTCCGGTGATATATGATGCTCCCTCCGAAGCCAAAAAGCCAACGGCCTCGGCCACATCCTCAGGGCTTCCCATCCGGCCGGCAGGAATCTGGCTCAATAGCTGTTCCTTTACCTTTTCCGGCAATCCGGCAGTCATACCTGTTTCAATGAAGCCGGGTGCCACGACATTTGCAGTAATCCCCCTTGATGCCACCTCTCTGGCCACGGACTTGGTAAATCCCTCTAAGCCGGCCTTGGATGCGGCATAATTGACCTGACCCGGATTTCCCATGGAACCGACTACCGAGCCTATGCTGATAATCCGGCCCCATCTCTGTTTTAGCATGGCCATAATGACTGCCCTGGTGCAATTAAAAGCCCCCTTCAGGTTCACCGACATCACCAGGTCCCAGTCCTTTGCCTTCATTCGGGCGAGTATACTGTCCCGGGTAATGCCCGCATTATTAACCAGTATATGGATTCCCCCGTGGTCTTTGATGACGGCCTTAAGGGCCTTGGAACTTGCTTCAGTATCTGCGACATCGAAGGGCAGGAAGCTGCCGGCCCCTCCAATTTCCATGATTTCGTCTAAGACCCCTTGAGCGGTTTCCTGATCGCAGACATCGTTTACAAAGATATAGGCCCCGAGGCGGGCAAGCTTGAGGCATATGACCCGGCCTATTCCCCTGGATCCTCCGGTCACCACTGCTATCTTCCCTTGAAGTTCCTGGTTGCCCGGCATGTTACAGTCCCTGCTCCTTTCGAATATTTTGGATCAGAAGGGGTAGTATCTCCTTAACGTCCCCAACCAGGCCATAAGTGGCTACATCAAAAATAGGGGCCCCGGCGTCTTTATTTATCGCCACTATGATCTCTGACCCTTGCATTCCGACTATATGCTGTATGGCCCCTGATACCCCGCAAGCCATATAAAGCTTGGGAGACACAGTAACACCTGTTTGACCGATCTGGGTGCGTCTGGAGAGCCATCCGGCATCTACGGCCGCCCTTGTGGCCCCGACCGCACCTCCGAGCAAATCGGCCAGCTCCCTGGCCAGCTCCACGTTCTTCTCCTGTTCGAACCCCCTGCCTGCAGTCACGATCACATCTGCCTCACTGAGATTGGGGCCTTCTGCATGCTCTTTCACAGATTCAAGGATCCGGACCCGATGGCCCAGCAGATTTTCCTCTGGAACGACCCGGATCACCTCGCCTTTCCGTCCGGGATCAGGGGCATCTGCTTTCATGACATTGGGCCTGACTGTGGCCATCTGTGGTCTGTGCCTGGGGCATACAATAGTTGCAAGGAGATTTCCACCAAAGGCCGGCCTTGTCTGAAGCAATAACCTGTCTTCTGCCCGGATATCGAGTCCTGTACAATCAGCAGTGAGTCCTGTCTTAAGGATCGTGGCGACCCTCGGTATATAGGAACGCCCCATGGCCGTGGCACCGGCCAAAATGATCTCGGGCCTTTCTTTCCAGGCAAGATCTGCAAGTATGTTTGCATAGACTTCATCGATGAATGTCGCAAGCTCGGGGTGATCAACAATCAGTACCCTGTCCGCTCCATGGGATATCAATTCCTGGGCCCTGGATTCAATATCATGTCCCATGAGTACGGCAGTAACATCTGTGCCAAGCTTGTCTGCAAGCCTCCCGGATTTCGCCAGGAGCTCAAGTGTCACAGGGACGAGGACACCGCCCCGGCACTCTGCAACGGCCCATATCCCTCTCCAGGAGCTTAAATCAGTTGCGGGCAGACCCTCCTCATTGTGAAACTCCAGTGCCCCCTCAGGACAGCCATCCACACAGGTCCCGCATAGGGTGCAGGCGTCCTGATCCACCACTGCCACATCGTCTTCTACACAAATGGCTTCAAAAGCGCACACCTCTTCACACTCACCGCATCCGGTGCACTTTTCTGTATCAACTTTAAGCATTAAGAAATCCCGCTTCTTTGAACCTGAAGACCAGGGCCTTCACCTGTTCTTCCGCTGAGCCTTCAAGTATCTCCCGCCTGGCTTTAAAGGTGGGAACCGATGTGGATATCACCCGAGTCGCAGAGCCTGCCAGCCCGATCCTGCCAGGCTCTGCTCCGAGTTCCCCGGCGTCCCATACAGGAATATCGGCCTTCCCGGCCCGCATCTTTCCTTTGAGGGAAGGAAGCCTTGGGGTGTTGAGGGAGGCAAGTACTGTCAGGAGGGCGGGCATCTCAAGCTCAAGAATATCGTAGCCATCTTCATTTATCCGCATGATATGCAATGTCTTTCCGTCATCAAGGACACTGAGCGCGTTTACGCATGTCACATGGGGAAGGCCGAGCCGGACGGCCAGCCCTGGGCCTACCTGGGCCGTGTCACCGTCTATGGCCTGCTTGCCGCAAAGCACAAGGTCAACAGGCCCCAGCTTCTTGATTGCCATTGCCAGGGTATAGGTAGTGGCCAGGGTATCCGCTCCTGCAAAGGCCCGGTCCGACAGAAGGATTCCCTTATCCGCTCCAAGGGATACGGCCTCTCTCAAGGCATTTTCCGCCTGTAGCGGCCCCATGGTGAGCACGGTGACCTTTCCGCCGTAAGTATCTCTCATCTGGAGGCCGGCCTCAAGGGCATGGAAATCAAACGGGTTTATTACAGCCTCTACTCCCTCCCGTACCAGGGTGCCCTTTTCCGTGTCAAAACGCACGGTCTTTGCATCCGGAACCTGTTTTATGCAGACCACTATGTTCATAGCTAAGATGTGAAACTGGAAATTTGAAATTTGAAATTAGGTAGCGCACCTGCATCTTTGTGTTTTCCTAATTTCAAATTTCAAATTTCTCTGCCAAATTATTTTTTTGCATACTCCTTATTTAATGCCTGGCCGATGATATTGCGCATGATCTGGTTTGTGCCCTCATATATCTGGAGGATTTTTGCATCCCGCATCATCTTTTCGACCGGATAGGACTTCATGTATCCGTAGCCGCCCAAGACCTGGACCGCATCGGTGGTTACCTGCATGGCCATATCAGTGGCAAAGACCTTTGCCATTGCGGACAGTTTGGCAACGTCTTTTGCCCCCTCCTCGTCGATGGTCCGGGCTACTGAATAAACAAGCGCCCTTGAGGCCTCTATCTTTGTGGCCATGTCCGCCAGCATATGCTGTAAGGCCTGAAAGGTGATTATTGGCTGGCCGAACTGTATTCTCTGCCTCGCATATCTGACCGCTTCATCCAGGGCCGCCTGGGCAAGTCCGACTGCTATGGCCCCTATCCCAGGTCTGGCCAGGTCCAGGGTCCTCATGGCTATTATGAAGCCCTGGCCTTTCCTGCCAAGAATACGGTCCTTTGGAATTCGGCACCCGTTGAATATGAGTTCCCTGGTTGATGAGGCATTCAGCCCCATCTTCCGTTCTTTTTTTCCGTAGCCGAACCCCGGATCACCCTTCTCTACTATATATGCCGTAGCACCCCGTGCGCCTTTGTTCTTGTCGGTCATGGCCACGATGGTATATATTTCTGCCTCACCGCCGCTGGTTATCCACTGTTTGGTGCCGTTTAACACCCAGTGGTCTCCATCTTCCACTGCTGTAGTCCGGATTCCTGCGGCATCACTTCCGGCATTGGCTTCGGTAAGCCCGAAGGCTACGAGGCGTTTGCCTGAGGCAATATCCGGGAGATAGCGCGCCTTTTGTTCATCAGTACCAAAGAGCAGAATGGGATAACCTCCCAGCGCGCTGGCTGCAAAAGTAGTAGTAACGGCAATGCAGCCATAGGCGAGCTGTTCCACTGCCAGGCAATTCTCAAAACAGCCTTTTGCAAATCCGCCGTATTCCTCAGGGATATAAAGCCCGAAAAGATCTGACCGGGCTATATCCTTCATGATCTCCCAAGGGAATTCCTCGGTTTCGTCGAGCTTTGCTCTCACGGGGATGATCTTTTCCACTGCAATCCGACGTGTCAGATCCACGATCATCTGTTGCTCTTCGGTCAAGAAATAATTGACTTGTGCCATTCAGAAATCCTTTCTCTTCAATCAGTATCCAACTACCAGCACATGGCCCCTGATCCCCAGGTAAACCCCCCACCGAAAGCAACCATCAGGATCCGAAGGCCCGGTGTCAGCATCCCCGTACGATTAGCTTCATCCAGGGCAATGGGTATACTCGCCGCCGAGGTATTACCATACTTGTGAATATTGATAAAGATCTTTTCCTTGGGAATACCCAACCTCTCTCCCAGCAAATCAATGATTCGTATGTTGGCCTGATGAGAGAAAAAAAGGTCTACATCATCTCCATTCCATCCATTTGCGTCCAGGGCCTCCCAGGCTGCGGACTCCATTGCTTTGACCGCATACTTGAATACATCTCTGCCCTGCATCTGAATATACTGCCACCCCTTTTCAAGGTTTTCATGACTTACCGGAAAGGCCGTCCCAAGGCCCCTTATGATAAGGAGCTCTCCTAATGAACCATCTGCATGGAGATGGGTGGATAGAATACCCCGGTCCTCTCCGGTGCCGGCAATTACAACGGCCCCCGCTCCATCACCGAATAGCACGCACGTATTCCGGTCTTCCCAGTTTATAACACGGGAAAGCACTTCGCTCCCGATCACAAGGATCTTCATCCCTGAGTCGCTCCGGATGTATTTATCTGCCACGGAAAGCGCATAGATAAAACTGCTGCAAGCGGCATACAGGTCAAAGGCCCCGGCCCTTTTTGCCCCCAACTCATTTTGTACCAGACAGGCGACAGAAGGCACGGGCATGTCCGGAGTCATGGTGCCGACTATAATAAGGTCCAGATCCTGAGGTCGCACACCTGCCATGTCAAGGGCCTTTCTTGCCGACTGTGTAGCAAGATAGGAGTTGGTTTCCCGGTCATTAGAGATATGGCGTTGAATGATCCCGGTCCTGGTGCGTATCCATTCGTCAGTAGTATCCACCCGGCTTTCCAGATCCTTGTTGGTTACCACCTTTTGGGGTACGCAAGACCCTGTTCCTATGATTATACTGTGAGCAGGCATAATTATCAGGCTTAAAGCCATGGGAAAGATTCTGATATCACCGGACTTCCTTGAAGAGCTTCTGTCTTATTGAAAGAAAATTGTCAAGCTTATCAGCCAACTTTATCTCAGCAAGTTCGTGTGCCAGTCGTATTGCATTTTTGACTGCTTTTGAACCGGAGAGTCCGTGGCATATGATTGCTATCCCGTTGATACCTAACAGAGGAGCGCCACCGTATTCGGCATAATCTATTATCTTGTAGAACCTCTTAAAGGCGGATCTCAAGGGATATCCCATTTCAGCCATGAGATTTTCCCCGATCTCTGAACTCAGCATGGTGAGTATAGTCTTTGCGAGACCCTCGCTCAGTTTAAGACATATATTACCCACAAATCCGTCGCACACTATTACGTCCACATCGCCCTTGAAGACCTCACCGCCTTCTATGTTGCCGACAAAATTCAGGTCACTGTCCGCAAGGAGATCATAAGCCCTCTTTACAAGCTGGTTGCCCTTGGTATCTTCCTCCCCGATACTCAGCAGCCCTACTCTGGGCCGGGAATTATCCAAAAGCTCCCCTGCAAACACCGATCCCATTATTCCGAACTGCAGCAGATGAACGGGCTTGCAGTCCACGTTCGCCCCAACGTCTATCATGGCTACGGGTTTTTTCAGGGTCGGCATAAGCGTAGCAATGGCCGGACGAACGCCATTGATTCTGCCCAGGGCAACCATGGCCGTTGCCAGAGTGGCTCCTGAGTTGCCTGCGCTGACCAAGGCCTCGGCCTTTCCTTGACGCACAAGTTCAAAAGCAACTCGAATCGAAGAATCCTTTTTATGTCTCAGGGAATCAGCCGGGGATTCTTCCATATCAACTACCTGAGAGGCCGGATGGATGCTGATGGGCAAATCACCCCCGCCCTGTCGTTGAAGCTTATCCCTCAGCACACCTTCCATCCCGACCAAGGTGATCCCAACGTCGTAATCCCTGGCAGCATCGATTGCCCCCTTTATCAAGACGTCAGGGCCTCGATCGCCCCCCATGGCATCTACTGCTACAGACATTTTCTAATCTAAATCTTTTTCTTCAGTAAATACTTTTCCCCTGTAGGTACCACATTGGGGACAGATCCTGTGAGGGAGCTTGGGTTCTGTACACTGAGGACATGTTGAAAGATTTGATATACGAAGCGCATTATGCGAGCGACGCTTACCTCTGCGTGAACGCGAAGTTTTTCTTTGTGGAACCGCCATTTCTCAATACCTCCAAAGACAGATGCCGAAACTGGAAATTCGGAATTCGAAATCAGGTAACACATCTACATCATCCTTGTGTTTTTTTCCAATTTCCAATCTCAAATTCCACTGCCAAAATATAAGATCAACAAAGTGTAAACTATTTCTGAGATTTACAGAAGGATGCCGGATATTCATTTGGCTGCTTCATGCAGCTTTTTTAATACACTAAACGGGTTCTCCAAGGTTGCCTTTCGGCAACGGCATTTCTCTCTATTAAGCTCCGCACCGCACCCGGGGCAGATGCCTTTACAGTCTTCGCTGCAGACATGTCGCATAGGAATCTGCAACAGGATCTGTTCCCTGAATATTTCCCCTATCTGGATTTTAGCTCCATTATAAAAGGATACTTCCATGTCTTTGCTGCCAAGGGTTACTTCATTTTCTTTGTCTGTCAATTGACCAGGCACAAATTCGTAAAAAAAAGATGCATCTATCTTATTATTGTATTCCTCCAGACAACGGTCGCATTTAAGGACAATCAAGGCCGCAATCTTGCCTTTTAGATGCACATCCCCATCAACACGGTGGAGAAAGACCTCACCTTTTACAGGGCCCAGTATTCTGCATTCCTCTATCCCGGACAAAAGCCCGGGCATGTCTTCAAAAATCAGATGCAGACCGTATTCCGGAATATCCTCTACAAGGACGGTATTTCTGAATTCTTTTGTTTTTTTGGTCATTAAACCTAAGGCCTGGTTAATTTCAGATTACTAAAGCTTTTTGCACGAATCCTGCAATATATAGAATGGCTAAACCTTGTCAAGATAAGTAGAACCTAAGTTGAGCGATCAGCTGTTAGCCATTAGCGTTTAGCTTTGAAAAATCAGGGCATTATGTTAACAGGGTGAAAGTTTGTAATAAATAATATCCTTTAATCATTAGACTAATAGCTAACTGCTAAAGGCTAACCGCTCAATTTAAATAGAAGGAGGATTTAATATACCGGCTATAATTATTCCTGTCTCGTAAAGGACATACAAAGGCACCCCCATCAAGGCCATATTGAAGATGTCAGGCGTGGGAGTGAGAACGGCAGCCATTACGGCAATTAATAGAATCGCATAACGTCTGTATCTCCCAAAGGTCTCAGGGCCACAGATTTTCAATCTACAAAGCAATGTCATGACTAATGGAATCTCGAAGATCAGGCCGAAACTAAGGAGAAAAAGCCCGATAAAATTCACGAATTTACCCACGGCTATCACCGGCCTCAGGTGTTGCGACTGATAGCCCAGGAGGAAGTTTATCCCGAACGGAAGGGTAATGAAAAAACAGAAGAGGGCTCCTGCATAAAAGAGTAGAAGTGCTGACAACATAAATACCAGGGAAGATTTTCTGGAAAAACCAAGCACATCTACCAAACCCTGCGACATGCGCCAGAGTATCCACGGGGCCATGAGAATTAATGCCCCAACACTTGAGAGCTTGAGCAGGGCCAGTATCGGTTCCAGTACCCCAAAAAATGCGAGTCGCTGCTGGAAATGGGACTGAAGAAAGGCAAGGAAGTGGGGAGAAAGCCAGTAAATTATGGCGGTCAACCCTGTAAAGCAAATCGCGGTTTCCAGCAGGAAACGCCTTAAATATTTAAGCAGGCGTACCAGGATCTGGGCCAGAGATTCGGGCATAGTCTTTTGCTCTGCAGAAAATAATCAGTACCGCCGCAGGTGACGCAGAGGATGTCCTTCAGCAGAGTCTCTCCCGTATATAGTCCACGGCATTCCGGAAAAAGGCCAGTCCCGCCCCTTCCTCCGGCAACTCCTTCCTGGTCCACCGCGGATGGTTGGTCCTGTGATGAAAGGCCTCAGGATGGGGCATCAGGCCCATGAGCCTGCCTGTAGTATCGCAAATCCCGGCTATGGCGAGCTCCGAGCCGTTCGGGTTATGGGGATAGTCCTGCGTGGGCTCCCCTGTTACAGGCGATGCATACTGAAGTGCGATAAGACCTTCTGCCATCAGCCGGTCCCTTGCTGCCATGTCAATTGTTACAAACTTTCCCTCTCCGTGCCTTACAGGCAACTCGATAATGTCTATTCCACGGGTGAATATACAAGAAGAGCCCGGGGTGACTTTGCAAGTCACCCACCGGTCTTCGAACTTGCCGGAATCGTTATAGGTGAGACTTACGTAACGTCGCTCATAATCGCCATCAAAACCTGGCAGGAGGCCGATCTTGACCATCAATTGAAAACCATTGCACACCCCCAGTACCAGACCGCCTTTTCCCACAAATTGCAGAAGCTGATCCAGCATGCGTTCACCGGTTCCCCTGATCCTGGCATTTCTGAGCCTGTAAGCCCCGGCCTGCGCCGCTCCCAGATTATCGCCATCCAGAAATCCACCCGGCAGGTTAAGAAAATGATAGTCATCTAGGCGGACGCTCCCGTCCAGCAAATCACTGAGATGGACTATATCAACGTGCTCTGCACCTGCCAGCCTGCAGGCATTGGCCGTCTCCATCTCGCAGTTGGTTCCATATCCGGCCGTAACTATTACACGTACTTGGGATGTCATATAAAACTCCTGAGCCGCCCTCTATTATCCGCAGGTCTCCAGCCACTGATTGACCTCGTTCTCAAAGAGTTCATAAAAGGCGTCAGAGCCTCCCAGGCCGGTTCGACCAAAAGTATAATTGATTTCAATGAATAGGGGAATATCAGAGCCTTTCAAAAAGACAAGATCAAAACCTGCCATATTGATTCCGGTATTATTACACAGCTCTTTTACTGCATCTCTTCCTATGGCCTGCAGCTCCGGATCGGACCGGGCATCAATCTGTCCGCCCCTTGCGATATTGTGGAGAAAACCCGATGTGTTGCATCGCCAGTAGCTCTGGATATGGTTTCCTATGATCACAACCCTGAGATCCTTTTGGAGATCAGGAATAAATTCCTGCAACACAAAGCCAAATATGCCCCGCATCTCAAAATGCTTGAGTATTTCCGTTACCTGTTTCAGGTCCTGAGCGTCTTCTATCAGCCAGGTCTGGGTCCCTCCTCCTCCACCGGTCCCCTTTATCACAAATGGATAATCCGGGAGCCCGGGACGGTGTCCCATTTCAGGGTGATCGCCCAACAAGGTTTCAACTCGCGGAAAGATCCACGTCTTTGGGTGAGGAATTCCATAACCCCAGAACAGCATGGTGTTTCCAACCTTTCCGTCCCACTTGAAGCGAAGACTATAGTTTGGGAAGACATTAGCGCACAGAGTGCAGCACAGGGCATAGAGTTCCCTGGATACTGTCTGTGGTAATATCACTGCCCTGGCCTTTGTGAGGTTACGGATCATATCCTCATCCCAGATACCCCTTTCCCAGTAAAAGAGATCGCCTTTAATCATGGGATGAAAGGATATCACAGGGCCTCTGGCGTCAGGTCCGGTTTCCTGATTGATAATATTCTTCTCCAAAATAGATCTTTTACGCCTTTAAAAGGGTCCATACCCCAATACCAACAAATCCGATGCCGGCCAAATAATGCAGGTATTTTTCACTTATATACTGAGAAATGATACTTCCGGCCAGGACACCAATGGCAGAAGCTGTTATCAGGGCAAGTGATGCGCCCGCGAATACTGTGAGCTTGCCAACTCCTTTGTCAGCGGCAAATAATATGGTTGCCAATTGTGTTTTATCACCTAACTCAGCAATGAATACTGCCGTAAAAACGGTTAATAGTATCTTTAAATCCACTTGATTACCGGTCCTCTTTATTTGGTCTGACATTATATTTTGGTTTTTTCGTAAACCGATTACAGAGGAAGCGCCATGATTTCTCGCCGTGATGATTAATCGGGAATATAAACATTTTTCATATCGGATCCGTGGCACTTATTTTGGGAATTTGGGCGGTCGCTGAAAGCATGCCTGTCTGCAGCGGGTCTGCAGCAAGAAGTCGGAACGGAGACTCAGGGACTAACATAAATTCTTGACATAGTGCCGGTTGACGGGTCCCTGTAGCGTATCTCGCCCCTTACCTCACCCGACCTGACAGTCCCTGCTGTTTCCATTGAAATCCGGAAAGTCCCGGGTTTTACTTTTTTCAGTAGCCATTTTGCTTCACCATGTTTCGGATCGTATTTATCAAGAGGAGGAAGTGATCGCTTGATATCTGTCCCTGCGGGAAGGTGCTGGATTACTATGATCGTGTTTGGTGCTGGTGGCTGTATCTTGATCTCCATAACGATTTTCTTGCCCTCGGAGGCAATATATCTGGCAGAGACCAGATCACCTGCGTAAACCTTCATGGAAAGAATTGCCAACAACAATGCCCCAGCAAAGACCGCGAGATTCCCGGATGTTTTAGGATTTAACATATATTTCAGGCCTCCAATCTGTATTTGATCACGGGGCAGGGCCGTCCCTTGTCACTCCAATGCTCTCGTCCCTTGTTTTCTGAGGCCTTTGTGGCGGGGGATTCCTGCCCCCTCCCCGTTCTCCTTCGCTTCGCTCCGGAGCCGGGGTTTCCCCCGCCCCAAAGGCCGAGAAAAACTGCGGGACTTACGCAGGTCGCTCCAAGGGACGGCCCTGCCCCGTGATCAAATATTCTCATATGCCTCAAGGCATTATTATAAACTTCCTGGTCTTTTCATCCCAGCGATATCCATTTCCAGACCAGATATCTTCAATCTGCTCCATACCAAAATTTATATCCTTTATTTTACCAAATTCATCGTAAACAGTGAGTATTTCTTCATCATCAATTTTTTCATCACCATTGGCATCCGCCCAGTGCAGCGTACTTATTTGCAGTGTATTCGGTCCTTTGATAGGCATAGCAGTGCTTTGACCTTTTCTGACAGTGATCGTTCCCTCAAATTGCAGCTCTTTTTCAAGCCTGACTCCGGGTTCAGTGGTAGCCAGATAACAAAATATGATTTTTTGCATATCGGTTTGATAGATCCATTTAAGATCGCCTGTTTTTTCGTCAATGGCCGTGAAGTCGGGCTCAGCTTTAATCGGCGTGCATTCTTGGGGCACGGATTCCCTCAATATCAGGGAAAGAGATCCAACATGCTCGGTTTCTACACTTATTATCACCGGAAAAGGCAGGCCCGGGGCCGTATGTGGCGGAAGAAGTCTATAGGCGGTGATATTTATTTTCTGGCGGCCAAAGAAAGACCACCAGAAAGCGCCGGAAATAATCACCGCACAGACCAGTATCAGGACCAACAACGGACGAATTGTAAAGATTCCAGGTAGCCGGCTTCCGTCAGTCTCGTCGGTTTCCTCCTGCCTTTTTTTCATTTCCCCATCTTGTGATCCTGTTTCATGGTCTTCGAGTATTTCCTCAAGCGATACCTCAAGTGCCTCGGCCAGCTTGAGGGCATTTTCTTTCTTAATGGTGGGATATCTGCGATTTTCCCACCGGGAAATAGTGTCAGTGGTCACTCCAACCGCCGTAGCAAGGTAGAGCTGGGTAAGCTCCAGGGACTCTCTGAGCTTACGGACTTTATCGCCGTCGATTCTTACCATGGGCGGTCCGCCGATTGAGGGACGGCCTGTAATCACAAGTGTTTTCCTATGATCTGATTTCTATCCAATAGTTCCCGATTGACATGCATCTGTTTCTGATTCGGGAAGGACGTTTTCCAAAATATATACTAACACTGGATATTTCATATCTGAAGTTTCCCATAAAAGTCTCATGCTACCAACACAGTACTCTTTTGCCAAGCGCTTGTGCCTTGAGGCAAGGGAAGATACATTATCCGGTTTTTCCCCCATATTTTCTTGGTCTGCCACACTTGACCATGACGCCCGGCATCTTCAGGGCGCTCCCGTCTGAAGATGAGATACGAATTACTGGGGGCAGACAGACAGCAGATGCTTCAGCACCTTACGAGATCGCCCTTGCCTTCGGATAGTATTTTCATTACCATCATAAATAATGAATTGGAAAATAATA
>Ga0190347_1000308_pt1 | contig 16041 bp, 21 predicted proteins | sample 48721356_MG_FD_161652 | JGI IMG/M metagenome (GOLD analysis project Ga0190347, IMG submission 161652) | Hydrothermal vent microbial mat bacterial communities from Southern Trench, Guaymas Basin, Mexico - 4872-13-5-6_MG | ecosystem: Environmental > Aquatic > Marine > Hydrothermal vents >...
GAAGCGGCCTGGGCTTCAGCTTATTCGTGCATTCACTAGGCCGCCTTTTATATTCAAATATATATCAAGGGCCGCGGGGATTCAAGGAGCACACTCACCGGCGTACAGCAGATCCATCTCGACTCTTGATCAGGTCTCGGGGCTGGCGTCTGCAGGGTGCCCAGCTCGCTCAGCATCGATGCCCAAACCTGCAGGCCGGCCAGGACATGTCCAAACATCGGTCACGCCTTATCCTCCGGAGCATCCTGCCCAGATCCTCGGCATTCGCATAGCACACTTCAGATGGCAGCGCGATGTTGCCTCAAGGCGCAGATGCAGATCAACTACCGGACCCCTCCAGCAGCGCCTGCTGAAAGAAGGCCACAATCGCATCCATCAGCGCTGTGATGGTGGGCGCGCCCATCTCGGCGTGGTCCGCCCCCTCCACCAGCCAGAGCTGCTTGGGCGCCTGAGCGGCCGAGAAGAGCTCTCGAGCCTGCTCCTGGCGGATGCGGGCATCTTCCAGCCCATGCAGCAAGAACACCGGCCGCGGCGAGATGCGTGAGACCACGTCCAACGGTCGCACTTCCTCTCGCGAGTAGCCCCGTGTGACCTCGGATAGGCGCAGCGTCATCTCCAAGAGAGGGCGCGGGAAGATCGCCGGACAGTTGGTCTCCCAAACCGTTTCCACTGTTGGGAAGGGCGCCGCCGCTACGACGGCGCCGATGCGCGGATTTCGTGCGGCGCTGAGCAGGACCGACACCGCCCCCGCCGAGTGGCCGATCGCGCCGATATGGGATATCCCCTTGTCCTCGGCCAGATAGCTCACCGCCGCGTCCACATCCCGGCTCTCCCTCGCGCCGTAGGTAAAGCCGGAGCGGTTCCCCTGGCTGGAACCGTGGCCGCGATAGCTGAAGAGCAGGACCTGATAGCCGGCCTCATGCAGCGGCCGCACCAGCGCCAGGCCGGAGCGTTGATCGCGCCTGGTCGCCGGCGCGTATAGGATGGCCGGGGCCTGAGGGTCGGCCTGCGGGAAGAACCAGCCCTGTAGCAGGGCACCGTCCTCGGCGGCGAAGCTGACCTCCTCAAAAGCCTGCCCCAATCGTCGCACTTCCTGCGCCGCGCGTCGCCCGAACGTGGGCGCTTTGGTGGCCACCCATTCGCCCAACAGGGGACCGCCGACGGTGAGCAGGCTGAGTCCCAATGCCAAGCCGGAAAGACTTTTGACAACATGAAAAGGCATGACGCTCCTAAGCATATGGCGTTGCATGAACGAAGCCAATGGGAAATATGTGTGGGGAAAGATCGTCCAGGCACCGACAAGAAATTTGCCCCGCGGGCGCCTGCCCGCCAGGGCAACCGATAGGAGTATACCAGCCACTCGCCGCACCCAGCAAGGGTGGCGAGCGCAACTCTCATCGCATGCTCATCTGGGCCGTGCCTGGCATTTCAGAAGAGGGATGGGCTCACTCCGGCCGCCGGTGGGCCCAGCTCTCCCAATCCTGGATATCGCGGTCGAGCAACCCCCGGCGCGCCAACACCTCCCAGCGCTCCCTCCCGGGGGGCAAGGGTTCGCGGTTGGCTTCCAGCCGCTTGATGACCGTCAAGACCAGCATCGCCACCGTGGCCCAGACCACCTCCCTCGGCTGACGGGTGAAATGCGCCCACGCCGGCAATGTGACCAGGCCGGAAAGTGTGATGGCGGCGTTCTTGCCGAAGAGATAGCCCATGGCGGTCATGAACAAGACCCAGAGGAAGCCCAGCGGGAAGACCAGCAGCAGCACGCCGAGACTGGCGCCCAGGCCGCGACCGCCGTGGAAGCGCAGGTACAACGGCCAATCATGCCCGATGATCGCAGCCACCCCCGCCGCCAAGGAGACGCCGAGCCCGAGCTCGAGCCGCATGCCCATCCAATAGGCGAATCCTGCCTTGGCCATATCGAGAATGCCGACGACCACGACAGCCGGCTTGGAGACGTTCTCGTAGACATTCGACCCGCCTACGTTGCGGGTGCCATGGCGGCGGATATCGATCCCCCGGATGACCTTGCCGGCCACGTAGGCAAAGGGGATCGATCCAAGCAAGTAGCTGCAGAGAATCCAGAGGAAGGCGATAAGCACGCTCAAACCGAGGGCCTCCGATCGTTCTGGCCACTTCGCGGGGGAGGGCGGGGATCAGCTTCAGGCTGGCTGGAGCGGCGTTGCCTCTGTGTAGAACGCCACGCCCAGGACGCCAGGACCGCCATGCGCCCCCAGAACCGGTGTGAGGCCGGTGATGTAGGCCTCCACACAGGCGAAGCGCGCCAGGATATCCCTGCGCAATCGCTCTGCCCTTTCGCGCGCATCGGCATGCAGCACGGCCACATGCACCGGCGCCTCGCCCACCCGCGCCGCCATCTCTTCCAGCAGCGCCGCCACGCCCTTCGCACGCCGTCTCGCCAGGCCCAGCAGCCGAAGCTGGCCGGCGCGCAATGAGATCAGGACCCGCGTCTCAAGCGCCGGACGGATAAAATTGGCCACCATCTTGAAGCGCCCACCCCGCACGAGATACTCGAGCGTGTCCAGCAGCGCCAGCACGTGGATGCGCGGCAGCAGCCGCTCGACCGTGCCTGCAAGTTCATTCAGATCCAGGCCTTGGGCAGCCAGCCGCGCCGCCTCCAGCACGGCGAACCCCTGCCCCATGCTGGCCGAGCCCGAATCCAGGATCCGGATCGGCATGGTTGTCAGGTGGCTTGCGGCAGCCTTGGCCGAGCTGATCGTGCCGCTCAGGCGAGCCGGCAGGTGGATCGAAAAGATCCCTCTGGCCCTCTCGGCCAGTGCGCGATAGACCTCCAGGAACTCTCCCACCGAAGGCTGGGAGGTGGAGGGTCGTCCCTCCCCGCGGCGCATTTGAGCATAGAACGTTTCGGCCGAGATCTCCACCTCGTCCCGCAGCATCCGCCCGGCCATGCGCAGCCAAAGCGGCACCACCGTGATATCGTAGCGCCGCCTCAACTGCTCGGGCAGGTTGGCGGCCGAATCGGTGACGATGGCGATGCCGCCCATCAGGCACCTCCCTCGACCTGGCTTTCCTCCTCGACGTAGAACGCCAGGCCGAGCAGCCCCGGCCCGGCCATGCTGCCCATCACCGGCGTGAACTCTGCGACATGCAGTTCGGCGCAGTCGAATCTCGCCTCTACCTTCGCTCGCAGCGCCTCCGCCTCCTCGGGTGCGTCGGCGTGCATGACGGCGATATGCACCGGCCGGCCTCGCGCATGCTCCGCCACCGTGTTGAGCATCTTGCGAATGGCCTTGCGCTTGGTTCGCGGCCGCGCCAGAAGATCCACCTGATGCTCGCGCAGATACAGAATGGGCTTGATTTTCAGGGCATCGGCCGCCAGCGTGACCTTGTGGTTCACGCGGCCGCTGCGGGCGAGGTATTGTAGTGTATCGAGCACGGCCAACACGAACGTCCGCCGGCCCACCCGCTCTGCCGCCTGCGCCGCCTCCTCCAGATCCGCCCCTTCCCGGGCAGCTCGCACGGCTGCCAGGACGGCAAACCCCTGCCCCATGGCGGCCGTGCCGCTGTCGACCACCCGGATGGGCACCACCGGCTCCGCCGCCCGCGCCGCTACCCGCGCCGCCTCGCAGGTTGCGCTCAATTCGGAAGACACATGCACGGAGATGACGCCATCCGCCTCCTTGCTCAAGCGTGTATAGAGCTGTATGAAGTCACCAACCGTGGGGGCAGAGCTCTTGGGCATCGTCGCCGCCTCGCGCAAGCGGCGGTAGACCTCCGAGGGGCTGAGATCCTCACCATCGCGGTAAGTCTGCCCATCCCAATAAATCAGGATGGGCACGGTGTGTATGCCTAGCTCTTCCGATAGATGCTTGGGGAGGGCGGCGACGGAATCGGTGACAACTGCAATTCTCTTCATGCTCCTCCTCAACCCTATGCCTGGGAGTTCACATTCCTGGAAGAGGCGGCAGCGCTTTCCGTCAACAGTGTATCAAAAGAACTCTCGCACGAGCCTGACATCTGGCTGCCGGCTGCATATCGCGGTCATATGCACAACCGGCCGGCCTGCTCATCTGGCCGCACACCCCCTCCTTCTAATATATGCAACACGCACGCGGCCCGGAGGGCGCGGAGGCGGCCCCGTCTTAACCGCCCACGCCGAGGAGTCTGGATTGCAGGCGCGCAATCCAGTGACGCCACCGGGTGGGCCTGAGCTCCGGCCAGGCCTCCAACTGCGCGACTGCCTGTGCGTAGCCGCGTTTGATCAACGCCTCTGTCTGGCTGAAATCCCAGGTCGAAACTGGCCTCTCGCCTTGCAGGACCAGGCGATGGACCGGCACGCCCCGGGCCGCGGCCAGCGCGATTTCCAATTCGATCTGCCGGCATTCAACGGCGTAGGCCAAGGTGCGAAGGAAAGGCCCGAAACCATAGGTTTCCAGGCCCGTGGGTCGTGGCTCGGCGATGTCCAGGGCGATGATGCGCCGGGCACCCATCCGCAGCGCGGGCTCGATCGGCAGATTGCTCAGCACGCCGCCGTCCATGAGCGTGCGGCCCTCGATATCCATGGGGTGAACCCAGGGGGGCAGTGCGGTCGATGCCAGCAACCCCTCGAGCACGGATTGATCCCGCTCGATGCCGTAGAGTACCACGCCCGGCTCGCGCAAGTCGGCCGCCACCTGGATCAGGCGCGGCCCGCGCAGGTCCCGGAAACGCAGCTCTGGAGTGAGGCCCAGAGCGATGAAGAACTCGCGCATGCGGTGGCCGACATGGATGCCGGTGCGATGAAACATCAGGCGCACCGTCAGCCAGAGGTAGTTTGCAGGGAGCAACTCGGCTTCGGCCGCCGCAAACCAGTTTGCCTCCAGCTCATCCAGAGCCTCCTCCGTGAACCCCCGCACGGCCAGAAAGGTGGCGTTCACCGCCCCGGCGGAGGTCCCTACGAGCAAGTCTGGCCGCAGGCCCGCTTCTAGCAGCGCTCGCAGCGCACCGACCTGCAGCGCGCCGCGCCCGCCGCCGCCGCCCAAAGCAAATGCGAGCCCGCCTCGGTCCCTCATCATGTCCTCCCATTTCCCATGCGCGCGGAGGTTCCCTCAGGCCGCGATCGCGGATAGAATGCAATCATACCGCTTTGCGTGTGAGCCGCCAGTCCCTCACCACGCGGTGCCATTCGCCTTCGAGGCGCGGTGGCGATCCCCATCGTTTCAGTTCCAATTGCCGAAGATCAGGCTTGCTTTTCACGGCGCAGGCCATTGCCGTGTGACCTGCCGCCGCATGCACAGCATTGCTGCGTCAGTTGCGCGCCGAGCGAGAAAAGCGCCTCAAGTAGAACTTGGCGCCGTCGTACTCTGTTTCAACGAGCCGACCTTCCTCGATCAAACGTCGGACAAGGGACCAATCGGCACCAGCTCGCGAGATGAAGGAGCGCACCGATTCCTCCCGCATGGGGTGGACCGCGGTGATACCCAGCAGGTCGACCTCGGCATCGCCTGTCGACGCGAATGCATCCCCCTCGTAGCCGGTCAGGAGCTCCACGGCCTCGATCTCCTGCCGGAGGATCTGGTAAGCCTGGTTCAGCGTATCCTCATCAGGCGCTTGCACCCAGCTCTCCGCAGGCGGCCTGGTGGGAACCGCCAGGTAAGCCCGCGCCGCCCCCAAGCGAGCCAGGAAGGCAGCCAGATCGACGAGGTTCTCACAACGGTCGTTCAGCTCGCGAACAAGCATGGTCTCCGTGACCAGCTCCCCGTCGAATGCGCGCGCGAAGGTGAGCATGCCCTCGAGGATCGAATCGAGGCGAAGCGCCCCATGGGGCCTGTCAACCCTGTGCCAGACCTCCTCCTCCACGGAGTCGACCTTCAGCGAGACCCAATCGGCCTGCATGAGCTCCGTCCGGACGTCCTGCCGCCAGATCAATGAACCATTCGTGATGACCGCCACCTTGATCCCGAGAGGCTTGAGTCGCGCGATCGCCTGGCCCAGGTGGATGTCCAGCGTAGGTTCTCCGTCGGGGACGAAGGTCAAGTAATCGACCGATACGCCCTTCTCCGAGAGCCTGGCGAGACGCTCGCGCACAGCGTCTTCGATCTCCGCCGGGTCGTGGAATCCTTTCCGCTCGATTCGCATCTCGAGCGTGCGACCTACTTGGCAGTAGACGCATGAATAGGTGCAGATCTTGGCAGGGATGTGATTGATGCCCAGGCTCCTCCCCAGCCTCCTGGAGGGAACCGGGCCAAAGGTGAGCATCAGGTTTCTCCCTCGAGTTCACGCAGAATTTCATTCAGGGCTTCGGCTCCGATATAGCCTCGGACCTCGATCTCCTGCCGCGTCACCCCCTCCACTTTCCCCACCGCCTCCCGGATGGAGAGCGCCAGCGGGATGGCAATCGGGCACAAGGGAGAGGAGGGGCGGAACCCGTACCGCACGACGCCCCCATCATCCACACTCAGATCCTCCACCAATCGCATGTGAATCACATCGGCGCCCGTCTCTGGATCGATTACCTGCCTCAGGCGTTCAAGGATCGCCTCCCGCAACCCCTCTTGGCCCGTCATCACCGCCTCCTATGCAAAGAGCCCTTCCCGGATGCGGGACCATGCCCCCCGTATCGCCTCTGTGACGGGCCCGCGCCCGTTCGATGTCACCGGCTCTCCCCGAACCATGGCCTTTGTCACATCCACGTCGTAGGGGATTTCGCCGACAAGCGGTACCTTGCGCTCGCGGCAATAGGCAGTGATCTCCTGGGCGCGGGAGAGGTTCAGGTCCGCCTTGTTGATAATGACCAATGAGGGGAGCCCAAAATGATCGGTTGTGGCCATGATCCGTTCCAGGTCGTGCACGCCTGAAATGGTAGGCTCCACGACGTGCAGAGCCATATCGGCACCCGCGCTGGCGGAGATCACTGGACATCCGATCCCGGGTGGTCCATCCACCAGCAGGAGGTCGGCGCCCCGGTCGAGGGCCAGCAGGCGCGCCTGTTGCTTGATCAACGTGACGAGCTTTCCCGAGTTCTCCTGCCCGGCGAAGAGATGCGCGTGGAAAAGAGGCCCGAAGCGGGTATCAGAACGAAACCAGAGGCCTGCAAGCTGGTCCTCCATGCGAATGGCCTCTTGCGGGCACTGATAGAAGCAGGCCGCACACCCCTCGCATGCCAGGGGATCCACCATGAAGGAGGACTCAGGGCCCTGGCTCTCCAGGATGGCCTCGAAACGGCAGACCTGCTTGCAAATCCCGCAGGCCGAGCATAGGGCAGGGTCTATCACGGCGACCTGCCCGCTCCAGAATTCGTGTCGCTCTCGCTCCTCGGGGGCCAGCACCAGCTCCAGATTGGCCGCATCGACGTCAGCATCTGCCAGGACGACGGCGCTCTCCTGCGATGCGATCTGTGCGAAGGCCGCCGCGAGGGTGGTCTTGCCTGTACCACCCTTTCCACTAAGCACAACCAACTGCTTCATACTCTACGGTCTCCAGCTTTCGATATCGTTGTCCATGTCTCATCTCTCCGGTAGGCGAGCACCTTGGGCATTCCTGTCGCTCATAGTCACGTCCCCTCCCCCACCTTTCGCTGCACGCGCTGCTCCACGATCTCTAGGATTTGCCCATACAGGACCCGCAGTTTTTCCCGCCATGAAGGAAGAACCTCGATCAGTGGGAGTCCTTCTGAGTAGGCCTCGGCAATCCGGCGGTCCAGCGGGATGCGCATCAGGATGGGTATCTCCTCCGCCTTGCAGAACGCCTCGACGCCTTGGTCCCCGATCCCGTCCCGATTGATCACGACGCCAACAGGAAGGCCCAGCTCCCCACGAGCCACATCCACCGCCAATCGCAGATCATGCAGGCCGAAAGGAGTGGGCTCTGTGACCATGAGGACGAAATCGGCACCGCGCATGGTTTCTACGACTGGACAAGCGTTGCCTGGAGGCGCATCTAGGATATGGACCCGATCCTGAGTAGAAGCCTTCTCGGATGTCGGGGGGCGGGGGGGAAGAACCCACCGCTTCAGCGCCCGGATAATGGGAACGGCCATGGGCTCACCGACGTTCAGGCGCCCCTGCGCAAAGTCGATCCCCGAAGCCACACCGCGCTCCATGACACCCATCACATTCAGCACCTCACGAATGGCTCCCTGAGGGCAATTCAATGTGCAACTACCGCAGCCATGGCAGAGCTCCGGGAAGACCAGCACCCGCTCCGCCACGACTGCGATGGCGTTGTACTGGCACACGCGAGCGCATTCGCCGCAATAGTTGCATTTGGCCGCGTCGATCTCAGGAATGAGTTGGCCGACCTCCTCCCTCTCCAGGATTTCGGGTCGTAGGAAGAGAGCTGCATTGGGCTCCTCGACATCGCAGTCGACCACCATCGGCGCCGGCCCCTCCCCTCCTGCCAGGCTCAGCGCCAGGCTGACTGCGATGGTCGTCTTTCCCGTCCCGCCTTTTCCGCTCGCCACCGCAAGGATCAACCTACCACCTCCTTATGCGGCTCCAGGCATGGCCTGAGCGCGCCTCTATCTCCGACCACGGCATCACCCCAACCGACCTCGATATCCATGGCAGCAAACCAATAATGCGCAATCCAATGCATCATGATCTCCTGAAAGCGGTGCTGCTCACTATGCCCATATCAGGTGAAGCTTGCCACCTATGAAACAGCCGGAGCTTGTCCGGCTGCTCAATCCCTGGCTCGCATCATCTGCGTGCCGCACTTCGGGCATTTCAATTGGTAGCAGGGCTTCCCAGGCGCGTGCGACTCTCTATGACCGCAATTGGGGCATTCGCACTCACCGCCGGGACCGGCGGCAAAGGGCCCTCCCATCCTTCCCGGCCCGCGCCCACGGCCTGCACCACCACCTGCGCCTCTGCCTTGTCCTTTCACGGTAACCAGCCTCCTTTGCTCACTCACGCTTCATGTCTACACGGCCCGCCGGATGAACATGCAGGGGTATCACAGCGCTCTTGCCTACCACAGCATGTCCTTCCCACCTCGCGCCGAGTTGCCCCACTCAAGATGTTGGGGGCCGAGATCAATCGCTCTTCCAATCGCTTCCCGCACTGCGGGCACGTAGGCTCCTCTCGTCCGGCGAGGACAAGCGCTTCCACCTGTGAGCCGCAGTGCCCGCATCGATACTCGTGGATCGGCATCACCTGCCTCCCGATATTACCTACAAGGAGGGCCTGTATCCTTCAGCCGGCCATGGGCGCCGCTCAGCAGAGCGAGAATGCATAATCACACATTCCGTGCATAAGCCCGAACGATAGCAATGCCTCAACGCTCCCACGCCGCTGCAGCCACCGCCAATCGCCTGACCGCTGCCAATCCCACCTAGCAAATCCAACGCTAGCGCCGCCATCTCCGGCGTCTGTGTCGCTGCCGACGCCCGCCCCGTTTGATCGCAGTGCGCGCATTCTTCGAGGGGGTGGCCCGGGAAATGGGCCGGGATAGCCATTGTGCCAACGACCCCGAAAGAGCGTCGACCGCCCGCAGGAACAATCCGGCGCTCGCGGCAGCGATCGCGGTTCCCGCTGCCCGCGCTAGGGTCGGAGGGCGATCGGCCCTCACGGGCTTGTCCTCAGGCAGAACAATGACCTCACCCTGAACCCATGGGAGGATGGCATCCTCCGGGCAGGCTTCGAGGCAGGCCTCGCAGCGCGTGCAGGCCTGATCATCGATCACGGCCACGCCGTTCGCCAGTGTGATGGCTCCATGGGGGCAGGCCTGGATGCATGCACCGCACCCCATGCAGCGATCTGCATCAACCTTCAATCCATCCCAATCGACCATATTTCCCACTCCCTAGCGAACGTACCTCAGCGATGAGCGACTGCCCGGTTCCCCCGAAATGCCTCCTTCGCCATGTCGGCCTGACCCCAGGCCGAACTCATGATCTCGCATCGCAGAGGGCAAGCTCTACTCATCCAGATGCTTCAATCGGGCGGTGATATCGTCAATCTGCCGCCGGAGCATCGCGAGCTCCTCCCGCAGACGGCCAGCTTCGTCCTTCTCGTATTCGCTGTGCCCTTCTCCTTCCGAATGGGCATGCTCCACGCTCTCATGGCAGGGCGCGGCCCCACTTAGATCCCCACCCAGGTAGCTCTCCAGGGCATGCCGCACGCTGCCCATCGCGCCGGTGACCGCCTGGATGCCGTATTGCTGGAAGAAAGCGATCGCCCGCTGCCCCATTCCGCCGGTGAGCATCACATCCACACCCTGCTTATGGATGAAGGCCGGGACCTGCCCGGGTTGGTGCCGGCCATAGAATGGGTTCTCGATCGCCCGGGCCTGCTTCACATCCCGACCGTCAAGGTCGATCAAGATATAGTAAGGGCAGCGCCCGAAGTGAGGGCTGACGGGGCTCTCCAAGCCTTGGCTGTCATCTGCGGATACTGCAACTCTCATCACTTCTTGCCCTCCAGCTGCTCAAGGCGGTCCATTAGGCTCGCCATCTCCTTGCGCAATTCGCGCGCTTCCTCCTTGAGTTCTTCGATTTCTTCCGCCCTAGAGGTCGCAGCCGACGGCTTCGCTCCCGCCGGGGAGAGTGGTTGCCGCCTGGCACGTCCCATGCCCGCATGCGCCGGAGCGCTCGCCCCTCCGGGCGAGGTGAGCCTGCCATCACGAAATGCCTCCACGGCCTCGCCGACCGAGCCCCCCTTGAAGAGATAGACAGGGATGCCCGCCGACTCCAAGACTTGGTAGGCATTCGGGCCCACGTTGCCAGTGACAACGGCCTGTGCACCCTGTTCGATCACGAATTCCGCCGCCCGGATGCCGGCCCCGCCTGGCGCGTTGAGCGCCGGGTTCTGCTTGCCCTCAAAGGCCATCGTCTCCGTGTCCACGAAGACGTACATCGGGCAGCGTCCGAAGGCCGGGCTTGCCGGTGCCGACAGATCCGCCCCGTTCGATGTCACCACAATTCGCATGTGTATCCCTCCCGACAGAAGCAATACAACCCTTGCGGCGAGGGTCTCGCTCTCGCCCTGAGATTGGGGGGTGGAGAGCCCTGGACCTAGCCAGGGCTCAGACGCCCCTGAGTTTGAGGAGGAGGACGCGGCAAGCGCGCGCCCTCACTCCTCCTTTTCTTCGAGCTCAGTGATACGCTTGCTGATGGTCTCCAGTTGCTCCTTCAGCCACTCCGCCTGACTACGCAGCCATTCTGCCTCCTGCGCACTATCAGGCGCCGAAGCGTAGCCATAGGGAGCCGGGGGCCAGGCCGGCGGATATCCCCAGCGTGCCCAGCCCGGAACGCCAGTTGCATAGTACCAATGCCGCCAGCGGTAGCCCCGGCCGGCACCCCAGCCGCCACGGCCCCAACCGGCACCCCAGCCGCGACCCGGGATGGGATTTGCATAGCCCGGAACGTCGTAGCCGGCACAGAAGCCGGCCCGCCGACCGGTCATCGGCCCTTGCCCCATGGGTCCTGTTCGATCACCACCTGGCATCTCACTCACCTCCTTCTTTTCTTGCGATTATTGCGCCTCGCCTTCGCATCCGGCGTGGACTTCCCATCGTCCTAGCCTTTAGCGAAGATGGGCGTGCTCTTGACAGCCGACGCCCGTTCCATTACGCGGGCAGCCAGGCTCTGAAAGACCTCGTTTTCATATTCCTCGACCTGCCCGGCATCGCAGCGGCGCGCCAGATCCGGGTCCAGCGGAAGCTGGGCCAGCAGTGACAAGCCCAGGCGATCCGCGGTCTCCATCGCCCGGCTGGGGCCGAAGACCTCAATACGCTCGCCGCACTGCGGGCAGGTAAGGTAGCTCATGTTCTCCACCAGGCCCACAAGGGGCACCTTAAGCTGCGCCGCCATGCGGGCCGCCTTGCGCACGACCATGCCGGCCAGATCCTGCGGGGAGGTCACCAGCAGAACGCCGTTGAGCGGGATCGATTGCATCACCGTCAGCGCGGCATCGGAAGTGCCCGGGGGAAGGTCCACCACAAGCGCATCGAGCTCCCCCCACACGACCTCCCCCCAGAACTGCTGGATGGCTCCGCTGATGAGCGGGCCTCGCCAGATCACCGCCTCGTCCTCATTGGGAAGGAGGAGATTGATTGAAATGACTCGGATCCCCGACTCGGTAACGGCTGGCAGCATGCCCAAGGGTCCCACGGGCGGCGGTTCATGCAGCCCGAACATCTTTGGGATGCTGGGCCCCGTGATGTCGGCGTCCAGCACCCCAACACGCTTGCCAGCTCGCCGAAGCTCTACGGCCAGCATCGCTGCCACGGAGGATTTGCCCACGCCTCCCTTGCCGCTCATCACAGCCAGCGTTCGCTCGACACGATTCAGGCGCGCCACCTCTTTGCGCAGCTCTTCGCGGTCGTCGCTGGGCCATATACGCTTCTTTTCCTCCGACTTCATCTCGCGTAGGTTTACTTCAACCTGGCGAGCACCCTCGAGCGCCAGCACAGCCTCCTTGGCATTTTTCAAAATCTCATCCTTCAGCGGGCATGCGAGCGTGGTGAGCGCCAGTGTGAAACGAACGACGCCCTCCTCGACCTCTATATCGTCAACCATCCCCAGCGAGATGATATCCCTGCCCAACCCCGGATCCTTCACACCTCGCAGCGCCTCTCGAACCTGTGAGATCTCGACGCTTCCATTCATGGCCCGCATCCTCTTCCTGGGATGATCCTAGTGGTGGTCGCCCTGACCCTCTCGCATGTGTTGACGATAGGCGCCCAGAAGCCGCTCAATATGGGATCGCGTCTCGGCGAGAAGATCCGTATATTGGGCTAGGGCTTGATCGCCCTCCGATGTCAACCGGTAGACGCGGCGAGGGGGTCCCTGGGTATCCACCTCGTCCCAAGTGGATTGGACCCAGCCCCGCCCCTCCATATCTCGCAGCGCGCGATAGACAATGCTGGCGTCCATAGCCTCCACTCCAAACTCTCCCAGGCGCTCGAGCAGCACGTACGCATGCGACGGTCCGTGGTGCAGGAGGAGCAGCAAAGCCGGCTCGAGAAGGCGAACCCTCCTTCGAGATCCCTCTCTGCGTCGCCGGCCGCGACGGCTGCTCGGCATGCCCGCTCCCTGGTTCAAACGGTCCTTGAGATATATATCACTCTATAGATTAATTGTCAATAGCACCGGTGCATATAGGAAGCGCCGCCCCGATGATGCGCCCGTTCCATGCCTTGTCCAGTCAGCCCTTAATCTATTGATGGGGGATGATAGAAGATTTGTATGTTGAATGTGAAGAGTTTCACTAACCCCTGCGCCGCGAAGCATCTATATTCTGCATTGGAAGACTTCAATACTTCTGCAAATGTGTGAGTGCCGAGACTGATCGATGGACGAGGATACGCTCGCTCGATCCCAAGCCCAAGCGGAGATCTGCAGGATCTTCTCCAACCCACTGCGGATACAGATACTCTGGACACTGGATGAGGGGGAGATGTCAGTAAGTGAACTCTCATTGGCAATCGGCGCGACGGTGCCCAATACCTCTCATCAGCTGCGACTGATGAAGGACCGAGACATCGTAACTTCGAGGCGAGAGGGGCAGACCGTGCAGTATCAGCTTAACCGAAAATCCGATGTCGAATGCCTGTTACGGAAATCACCGAAGGCCACTCGTGCGCAGAACTCCACCTAAGGAACCCGCGGCCCACTAGCATCCTATGCATAGGGGTCTGATGGAGCACAAAGACGAAAGGAGAAGTTGTCATGTCTGAGATCGATCTCACCACTCTGAAAGCCGCCAAGGTTGTCGACGCGCGCGGCAGCGCCTGCCCGGGCCCGTTGCTGGAGGCCAAGAAGGGCATCGGCGACATCCCCGTGGGGGAGGTGCTCGAAATTTGGTCCGGCGATCCCAACACCAAGAACGATATCCCGCGCTGGGCCGCCAAGGTGGGCCATGAGTTCTTGGGCGTGCTCGAGGCCGAGGGGTATGACCGGCTCTTCCTGCGCCGCACGAAGTAGGAGTTCATCGGATGGGATCGAACGGAAAGACTCCGCGGACCAAGATCCTGATCCTGGCCTCCCTCTCCGGCGGATACCGCGGGGCCGATTCGGTGGGGCAGCTTCACACAGATTACCCCTCGAACACCTACATCCTGCCAGTCGTCTCGGCGGCCATGTTCCCGGAAAACTTCTATCTCAACGCATTCGAAAAGGGGATAGACGCAATCCTGGTCATGTTCAGCGGCACCGACAGCCCCTATAAAGGCAGCGCTGAGAAGACGGCCGAGATCATCAACCGGACCTATGCGCTCATGAAGGAGCGTGGCATCGACACGCGCCGTTTGCGCTTGGTGGCGATATGCACGGTCTGCACAGCCGCGTTCCTACGGGAGATCCAGAAGGCCGAGGCCCTACTGGAGGAGATCGGCCCTATTTCCGCCGAGCTTTCCGGATCATCGGGGCCGCAACCCGAACCAGAGCCTGCCTAGTTTCCCTGACCGCCAGGACCCTGAGGGGCCTGCGCGGGGGCCTGAGCGCGACTGGCCTGTGGGGGACGAGCAATAAAGGAAGGCGGGTCCAACGATAAGAAAAGGAAGGTCGTCCTAATATGACGCAAGAAAGGCTTCGAGTGGACGCACTCGTCGTGGGCGGCGGCATCGCCGGCATGCAAGCCTCTTTGGATCTTGCCGATCAGGGGTACCGGGTCGCGCTGGTCGAGCGCGAGCCCAGCATCGGTGGCAAGATGATCGCCTTGAGCAAGGTCTTCCCAACGCTGGACTGCTGTAGCTGCATCACCACGCCGAAGATGTCGGCTGTTGCGCACCACGAGAACATCGTTCTCTTCACCTATACAGAGGTGAAGTCCATCGAGCCAGACAATGGCGGCTACCTCGTCCAATGCGTCGAGAAGCCCCGCTACGTCGACACAGACCTCTGCACGGGCTGCAGGCAGTGCGAGTATGCCTGCCCGATTGACCTGCCCGATCCATTCCAGATGGGTCTCAGCGCGATTCGCACGGTGCGGGTACCTTTCTCTACGGCTGTTCCGCAGAAGGCAGTGCTCGATATCGAGCATTGCATCTTGTGTGGAAAGTGCGAGAAGGCCTGCCCCGTCGACGCAATCGACTTCACTCAGCAACCCCGCGATCTGCTGATCGAGGCCAGGGCGATCGTGCTGGCAACAGGCTTTGAGATCACCCCGCGCGACGCCAAGGCGGAATACGGCGCAGGGAAACTCCCCAACGTAATCGACGGCCTGATGATGGAGCGCCTGCTGGCGCCGACCGGCCCCTATCTGCATGTCCTGCGTCCCTCAGACGGCAAGGAGCCTGATTCGATCGCCTATGTGCAATGCGCCGGCTCTCGCGACGAGACCCTGGGCGTCCCCTATTGCTCCCGCGTCTGCTGCATGTACGCGATCAAGCAGGCTCAGCTGCTGTGCGGAGCTTTGCCATTGGTCGACGTGTCCATCTACTACATGGATATCCGAACGTTTGGCAAGGGCTACGAGCAGTTCTACCAGAACGCCAAGGCGATGGGCATTGAGTTCGTGAAGGGCAAGGTTGCGAGCGTTAAGGAGGATGAGGACCACAACCCCATCATTCGGGTTGAACTCGTGGGGCCGACTCCCCGAATACTAGAGCGCAAGCACGATCTGGTCGTGCTCTCAGTGGGCATGCTGCCAGCGTTTGATCCACGCCCGACCTATGGGGTTCCAATCTCGGAGGACGGCTTCGTCGAATCCGCCTCCCCGAACATCTCACCCTCCATCACGGCCAGGCCCGGAATCTTCGCAACCGGAACAGCGACGGGGCCAATGGACATCGTTGACAGCATCGTCATGGCTGGCGCGGCAGCGGCGTCGGCGGCAGCCTACCTCGAAGGGCGCAACGGTCGACAAGCCGGGCAGTCCATCTCTGCGGGCAAGAAGGAAGCCATCCATGCCTGAGAAGACAACCAAACCAGAGAAGCATGAACCGCGCACTCAAGACTCCCAGGAGGAGCCGCGCATCGGTGTGTATACCTGCTACTGCGGCGGCAACATCAGCGACGTCGTGGATTGTGAGCAGGTCGCGAAGGTTCTGGCCGGACAGCCGAATGTGATCGTCTCCAGGACAAACATGTCCATGTGCTCTGATGCGGGCCAGGCCATCATCGAGGAGGACATTCGCCAG
>Ga0190347_1000322_pt1 | contig 15695 bp, 13 predicted proteins | sample 48721356_MG_FD_161652 | JGI IMG/M metagenome (GOLD analysis project Ga0190347, IMG submission 161652) | Hydrothermal vent microbial mat bacterial communities from Southern Trench, Guaymas Basin, Mexico - 4872-13-5-6_MG | ecosystem: Environmental > Aquatic > Marine > Hydrothermal vents >...
AAGGCAGGCATAAAGATAGAGAGGTTGGTGAAGGAGAACGGGAAGATAAGTAATCAGGTAAACAAGCTAATTTCTATTTTCGAGGGCTGACCCCTTTGCTTTCGCATGGTCTTACCTTTTCGGCGTTCGACATCTCACAAAGATGACGCCCAACCAAATTGCTACCCGATCAGACTGCATTATCGGTTCTCCGACTGTTTCTTGATCGCCTTTGCCAATTCTTTCTGATTCCAAGAAACAACGGGCACCTTGTATTCAATGACGGCCTTGGGCAATCGCGCGGGTGCACTGTCGCCTTTATGCATGGCGACGACACCTTTCCCCATGGCGATGCTCTCTCGGATTTCCCAATCAACCCATTTGCTGTCGGCTGTCTTGTCCGACACATAAACAATGGTGACGGAACACTGCCGTATCCGTTCTCGGATGCCCCGCTTGATGTAGTCGGCTTTCTTACTGTCGAATGGTTCCTTCAAAGACCAGTCGTTAAACTCAATATCCGAGCTGTCATTCTTGGCTTGCGCCCGAAGCATATTGACATCACCTAAGTCATCGGACGCAAAGCTAATGAAGACGTTGCACTTACCTGTATCTCCACTTGCCTTCAAGGACTGTTTGGCCTTTTGCTCCAACTCGTTAAGCTCGTTGGGAGTCAGTCCGCGTCCACCTCCGCCGCCTCCGCCCATATTCAGCTCCTTTCTTTTGCGTTTGCGATTTCAATACAAGCCACACACTTTCCGCAGGGCTCATCCCCACCGGCGTGGCAAGAATATGTATCCCGCAAGCCACGTTCCTTTGCCAGTGATAAGACGTCTGCCTTCGTGAACTCAATCAAAGGTGCGAGCACCACAATTCGCTTTTTCATAGCTGTTTCGATCATGCTTTCCGTTTTGCGGAGGAAATCCGCAGTCTGATCTGGAAACAGGCTATCCTCGGGGTTGAGCAAACCAATAGCCACACCATCAGCTTGTACCTTGTATGCGTAGGCAGCACCGCAAAGCAAGAGGAGAAGGTTTCGCCCCGGCAAAAACGCATCCTCGTTGATCCGCATTGCGGTATTCGTAATTCCACTTGGCACAACTTTGCCGAAACCAGAGATATCCATTCGTGTAACCGGTGGCAAGCCATGCCGTTCATGAAGGAGCTTGCACGCTGTCCACTCTCGGGTCGAGCCGAGTTGACCGTAATCTATAAACAGCGGAGAAAGGACAATGCCTTCTTCATGAGCCATCAGGCTCATGAGGGTCGAATCAAGTCCTCCAGAGACCAGGGTTACTATTGACATGATGCATGATCCTTCTTAACCATTCGTACAACCACCCAGACAGCCAAGTCAAAACGATCCGGAGGAAATCCTGAAGAGTAAGAGTGCTCAATAAAGGCACCTTCAAGCGTCTCGTATTGGCGTATTGTCCGGACTGTCCTAACAGGCGATGGCGTAAGTCCTACCCACTTCATATAGGTAAGTACATGTACATCGAGAACAGCAACTTGTGCTGTATACCCTATATTCCGGAGAAAAAGGCTTGCCTGTTTTGGACCAAGCCCCGCTATATCCCTTGCCAATTGTCGGCGCGCCTCTCGTACATCCTGTGCTCTTTCGAGAAAGCTTCGAATCGTGCCTCCACTGGAATAGAACGTTTCTGCAGCCGAGCTTATCTGGCCGGCCCGTAACCGAGGGAAAGGATAACGGCTCTGTACTCCGCAGACATCTTCCAATCCACTGGTTTCCGACAAGGCACTCAGGACATCCTCTTCGTACTTAGGACGCTTTGTGAGAGTCGGCGTTGCCGATAATAAGTTAGCCTTCTTCATCCGTTCAATAGCTGAATAGACGACGTCATAGCGGACTCGGCTACCCAAGATGCATGCTACCAACTCACGCCATAACTCATCTTCACTCAGAGTTTCCCATTCGAACTTAGGAAGGTACTTCTCCTGAAGGCAAGTGCATACTTCCCGTATTGCCCTCTCCAGTCGCGGAAGAGGAATGCCTGCAGCCAGCATATCATTCACCTCCCTCAATAGCATTGCGGATGATCTCGCCTCGTGCCCCTGGGAGAAAGGTAGCAAGTATCTCATGTAGAGTGCACTGCTGCATAGCTTCCTGGAGCCTCCGCATGAACGTAGTATAAAAGTCAAGATTATGCATCAGTGCGGATTGAATGTACGGCAAGGTTCCGTTCGATCCCCACTCCGTTTGCTTCCGAACGAAATCCCATTGTTGGAAGTGAAGCAGGAGCGCCGTTTCATGGTCCACTACGGTTTGGCACCACTCCAGGCCATCGAAGCTATCTGCACCAGCCATTGCGTATGCGATGATGGAAATGGGGTTGCCTGTGCCTAAAAGATGCAACGGGCAGTAGAAGCCTAGCTCATCAAGCGCCCGACGGATTCTCCGCACAGAGCGTGTCCGCGCCACAATGCCTTCTCCCAAAGCACGCTCAGGGACTGCCAAGAGAACAGGGTAGAGCTGCTCGGCGACCTTCTGCACAGCGGCTGGCAATAGATCGGTGGGGCCGTGCACGATGGGAACTATTGTACCGAGAGAGTGCTCTTGGTCGCGCAGGACACCTCTGACCACATCTTCGGAGATCGCGTCTGGTGTATTGGGGGGGGCTTGATTGTCGTAACAGAAGCCTATATCATGCTCGTAGGCACTGGAAACTGCATGGAAGCCATCCGCATTCCAATCGACGGAACCTTTCCAAAAACCCTCATAGTTGCCACTATCCAGCAAGATAGCCGAACCTTTTGTACGACTTTGCCCAATGGCACAACGGATGCGCTGCTGATGCTCTGGACAAGAATTCGCGATATCGTAAGCAGATACAAGGTATAGAGGATGGGCAGCGGCAGCCAGAAGCTCAACGTAGTCAACTGGCAGTAAGTTGGTCTTCACGCTCGATACTGACGGGAAGAAACAGGGTAATGGCACCGTAGTCCCCGCAAGGCCAAGCGTATGTTCTCTCGTAACCGTCATCTTGTGTTTCCTACCGTGCTCCAGAACCAGCTCGGCGAAGCAGAACATCCCTACGAGCACACCACATGGTATGTTCTCGGGAGATGGCTTCTTCTACCTGTTCCACGAGCTTTTGGAAATCGTTTTCGCTGTCCAAATTGTTAGCAATTGCCTCCAATTCGCCTAGTTCTTGTGATGCAAGAGCGTATGTCTTCTTCAATTCGTCGTGACGCTTCATCTGGTTCCAGGCGGCTACAACTGCAGCACATGTGGTAAGTACCGGTACCATGTTGATTCCCACCCCTCCAGTGGACGCCTGAATGATGGCCACGACGACAGCAATAGCTTGTAGACCTGCTGTTCCCCAGAACCATTGAGCACCTCTGCGTGCGTTCAACTCAGCTTTACGAGAGTACCAAGACTTCTGATCCCGTAGTCTTTGCTCGATATAGAACCGCTTTCGGTTGTCATACGCAACCCCTCTTACTTTGCGCATAAAATCAGTGATAGCCGTCTTACTGGCAGCAACCACACCTGCGAGGTGGTTTTGACACTCCGGCCTCGCGTTCCTGATTTCTTGCAGTTCTGAAACGAAATGCTGATCAACTGCGTCATGGTTCTGAAAAGGAGGTGCAATCATCATGAATCGCCATGTGGCCGTCTTGACTGACTCGGCAATAGCGCGGCAATCAAACCACGCATTGTCATCTCGGCGTGAGCGGCTAATCCATAACACCAGGAGTCCCATAGATAGGACTATGGCCATCAAGGTATACGTCCATGTGAGTTTGCCGCCAGTGAAGAGAGAAGTAAGCATGCCAATCATCCCGCCCACAATAAGGGACCCGAGGTATAACCGCTGTAGCAAGAAATAGGTTTTCTGTGCCGAGGCAGCAGCGGCATCGGCGCCTTGGAAAAGGCCCGGATAATCCTGATCGCTCATAGCAAGCATTGATTCTCTCTTTTCTTCGCCCGTCATTCTAAATTCCACCCAATCCGTATCTACATACCCACTGTCTTTAGGGTGTGCTGGCGTACCCTAAAGAAAACTCGTTTACCTTATCAATTGTACTTACCGGAGTTGGCTTGATACCGTCGAGAACATGCGAAGGGAGTCCCTCGGCTTCTTTCAGGTTGACTGCCGGCAGAAGGACTTCTCGGACACCTGCATCGTATGCAGCGCGTACTTTCTGCTGAATCCCTCCCACTGGTAGCATCTTACCCATGATGGCAATCTCTCCGGTCGTTGCAAGGCTGCTGCGAATCGGTACTTTCTTTATTTCCTTAGCGGCCTTCATTCCTTCCCTTCCGAGCTTTGCCAATTTGCCGAGACCTTTTCTGAAAAGGTCTCGTAGTTGTTGACCACAGTGAACCCCACTTCTGTCCCGAGTGCCTTAAAGTGCTCGCGGCCGCAGTCGATTTTTGCCTGCTCCGTCGGCCGGAGGGCGTCAGTGAACAGTCCACCCTTCGACTCGACAACGAAGTAGAGCCGCTCCTGCCCGTCCATTTCCACTAAGACCGCCCAGTCCGGATTGTAGCTGCCTAACGGCGTGTCAATCTTGAACCATCCAGGCAGCTTAGCGTAAACCTTCACCTCGTCGTTCAACTCAAACGACCGGGCGAACTCTTCCTCCACATCTGAGTCGTAGACGACATGGTCGAAGACCGACTTCTTGCTTTCCAGCATGTTCTTGCTGAGGTAGCCGTACAGTTCGTTTTCCTCGAACAGCTCCTGGGCGTAGTAGTACTCATCGCCGAGCCTCTGGTATTTGATGCCATCAACGATGAAAAGCCGCATCTGGTGCTTGATAATTGCCAACACCTGCTCAATATATTTCTGCGGGTTATTCTTGAAGTCCTGGAGCCGGCCGCTCCGCGTCATGATCTCCACCAACGTGCGACGGGTCAGGTTCGTCTCGTTCTGAAGGTAACTGACCACGTCCGGGAGTTGGTAGTCCTTAGCGTCGTAGACATGCATGCTCTGCGTAGGATCAGCCATCTGCACACCCCCGCGATCAATAGCCGCCAGGCTCTTGCGGAATATGAACCGGGCCTTGCCGACCACGAGCTTCTTGGCGATCTCGTCGGCACACTGAGCAATCAACTTCTCGCAATCAAAGTCCACCCGGAAGGTAGTCCTGTATTTGATTTTCTCCCAAAGCTGCTTGAACTCCTCGCCAAGATAGACTGCTTTGTTCAGCTTCACCTGCTTACGTTCGTCCGCATTCTTGATGTTCAGACTGCCCGCAACCTTGCGCAGAGCCGCCTTGATCTGGTCGGCGTGCGCCTTGACTTCTTCAGGCAAGTCAACGTTGCCAGCCTTTAGGTCGGCACGCAGGGCATCCTGCACCTTGCCTTTGGCATCGATATAGCCCTTGCCTTTCAGGTGGTCCCATATTTTTTGTGAGGCTTGCACTCCAAGGTACTCGGTCTGGTGGTCATTGGTCGGGACGGGAATATTGGCGAACAGGTGCGGCTCGACCACGCCGAACTTGATGCCTACTTCCTGCTCAATCTCCTTCTGAAGTTGCCGGGCGAAATCCTCGTATGATTCATTGGCCATTACGGTCAGCCTGTTCACGTCGAAACCATGAACTCGCTCGCCGTCCTGGTTCACGGCGATCCGGAGCCCTCGACCGATCTCCTGCCGCTTCTTCATCACCGAACCCGTCTCGTTGAGCGTGCATATCTGAAAAACATTCGGGTTATCCCAGCCTTCCCTCAAGGCTGAATGCGAAAAGATGAACTTCAGCTTGGAGTCGAAGCTGAGCAATTTCTCCTTGTCCCGCATGATGAGTTGGTAGGCGCTCTCGTCGGCCTGCGTGGTCCCCGTTCCGCGAGACTCCTTGAGCATGCCGTTCCCGGTCGCATCCTTTTTCTTGTCCACCGCGAAGTAGCCGTTATGGACGCCCTCGGCTGCGGTTTCCAAGTCCGCCCCTTCGAACAGGGTGTGATACTTCGGTTTGCGAATCGCACGTTTGTATTCTTCCTCGAACATCAGGGCGTACTTGCCGGGTCGCGGATTGCCTTCGTCGTCGTACCAGCGATAATTCGCTACCCGGTCGATAAAGAACAGACTCAGCACTTTGATACCCTTCGGCCGGAGCTGCATCTCCTTGTCCAGGTGTTCCTCGATGGTTTTGCGAATCTGGAGCCGCTTGTACTCGTCGTCGTTCACCTCGCCGATGGCCTGGTTCAACCGCACGATTTCCGGCTTGCTGGTGAAGCTGATGTACTCGTTATCTTTCTCGCAGTAGATGTCCTCGATGATATAACCGTCATACACGTTCCTGCCGCCGGAGAGATCCAGCAGGTCGTCGCCGCTGCGAACCCACTTCTTTTTTCGGGCCACTTCGCCGCTGCGCTGGACGATATCCAGCTCGATCTGAGCGCGGATCGGGCTCTTCTTGTTGTCCACCTTCAGGAGCTTGATGTACGCCTTGTTGTGGCTGTCCCGCACCTCAATTCCCGCCACCTCGATTTGTTTGACCAGCTTCCGTTCATAGGCGTCCACCGAATCAAGCTTGTACATCATGTGATGTTTGTCCACGTGCGTAGCGGAGTAACGGAGCGTGCAGAGAGGGTTGAGCGACGCGATGGCCTCTTTGCTTTTTTCGGTTGTATCCACGCTCTGCGGCTCGTCGATAATGACAATAGGGTTCGTCGCCTGGATAAACTCGATTGGGCGGCTGCCGGTCATTCGGTCGTGGGGCCGGTGAATAATGTTGGCCTTGTCTTCCTTTTCGGGGTCGGTAAAACTCTTGCGGAAGGCATCGATATTGATGACCATGATCTGAATGTAGTCGCTGGTGGCGAAGTTGCGCACCTGCCCGAGCTTTTGGGAGTCATACACGAAGTAGTCGAACTGAACGTTATCGTAGAGACTCTTGAAGTGCTCTTCGGTAATCTGGAGCGATTTATACACGCCCTCCTTGATCGCCACCGAGGGAACGACGACGATGAACTTCGTGAAACCGTAGAGCCGGTTCATCTCAAAGATCGTTCGCAGGTAAACGTAGGTCTTGCCCGTTCCGGTCTCCATCTCCACCGTGAAGTCCATCGAATCGAATGACTCAGAGGGAGCAAGACCGTTACGGAGCTGGACAGCCTTGACGTTCTTGTGGATATCCTCGTCCAGGAGGCGCAGGCGGTTGCCGATGCCAAGGTCGTTCTGGTCCAGGCCGGCGAACAGGGTGCCTGTTTCCCATGCTTTCAACGGTGCGACCGTGAAGTTGGTCCGGCAGATTTCCTGACCGTCGAAAAGGTCCACGGCGGCATTGATCGCTTCGCGTTGGAAGCCAAGGTTTGGGTCGAATTGAAATTTCATTCGTTTCCATCTCCAGCTATGGCATTAAGAATTTTCAACTTTAACCCTTCATCATTTTCATCGCCGTTAATAACAGCTGTAATAATTTCATGAAGCAGGTCTTTGTCGATGTCTCCAGCGGCCACATGATAACTGATGTTCTCCATTTCCCGAATAAAACGTCCTGAACAATAAAGATATCCGTTCAATAACAGCATCTGAGCACACAGTGTAATGGCTATCCGCTTGTTACCGTCCTGAAAACAATGGAATTTACAAGCCGAAAAAAAGAGGTGCGTCAGTTTATCTTCAAATGTAGGATAATAATCATCATTCTGCATATGCTGGAGCACACTTTCCAGTTTGCCCAAATCAAGATGTCCCAGTGCACCGCCGCCACTTACCTCCACCGTCTTGCGATGCACTTCAACCGCCTGTTCGAGCGTGAGATAGATGATTGACATGCTACTCACGCTCCTTGAGCCGTTTCATCACATCTTTGGCTTCCTCAAGCCGTTCCACAAGCTCCTTGCTCTTTTCGCCCAGGAATCTTTCAAAATCGGCTGCATTCAGTGGAGTGATGTATTCCTTAAGCTGGGCATGCAGAGCGTCACGGAAAGCCAAATCACGGCTGGCCATTTTGTTGCGGGCCTTTTCGATCAGAGGTTTCCAGTGCGCTTGTTGCTCAAAGGCGCTGAAAAGCTCGTCCACCTCCCATGAAGTGAGTTTATTGCCCTTTTTTTCATAGGCACCTTCAAGCACCTTGGCAAAGCCATATTCATAGGCGGAAACCAGATCAAGGATCTCCGAATAGAATGTGTCTCGCACCTTGTCTTTTTTATGCAGGCGCAAAATCTTGCGATATTCTTTTGCTTTTTCCCGGAAAATGCTCACATAGATCTTGTCGGTATAGAGGGGATATTTGAAATTACCCATATTCACATAATTTTTCAGGGCATCCGTAAACTCCTTGCGATAGTTTTCCTCCTGGAAAGCCGACAGAAGAAAATCCTCATCCCGCTGGTTGATATACTTGGTTCCGCCACCAGTGCGCTGATTGATGGTGTCTATAACAATGTCCAAAATCATTTGGCGCAACAAACGCGCCCGTTCACTTTCCGTAATCAACATGGCGATGTTGAGAAATGCCCTAAAATCGAAAATACCCAGTTGAGGCACTTTTATGTTAACGAAATCTGTTTCGTTAACACCTTGTCCGCGCACTGACAGCTTAAATGTTTTCAATCGGTTACCTCGCAAGACCTCGTACCCGTTTTGGCGCAGTTCATCGCCGAATTTATCGATGTAATTATCAATTGTCCGGGGTGTCACCTCGAAAAAAGCGGCTACCTGTTCTTTGAGTACCACGGTTTTCCCTTCAAAAGGAATGCCTTGGATCCGGGCAGCTTTCTCGATCTCCTGAAGAGCATACGGATTATTCAATATATTCTGCCGATCAACCTGTGAAACAGTCAGGTCTTTCTTGCCTTTTTTGCTCATTTTGGATCCCATCATAAGCTCTTCACATCCTCAATCCCCGCCTGCCTGAGAATCTGCACAGCGTTGGTTTTGACCACGTCGTCGGCGAACCCTGAGTCTTTGAAAACCACACGCATCACCTCCGGCTTCAGCTCTTCCTTCAAAGCCGCAATGCCTTCGACGACGTCCAGGCTGATCTTATCGGCCAGGCAGACGATGAGCGCCCCGGCCCCGATGATATAGACGGTCTTCCCCGCAATCTGACGCTCCTCAATGGGCACGGCCAAGTCCAGGCCATACTTGAGCAGGAGCTCGTAGAGCACGTCCGCTTCGCTGCGGTCAGGCTTGATATTCTCCACCGCGTCAAAGAGAGCCGTCTCAAGGTTGTCGAAGTCGGCGTCCCACGGCTTGATGTTGCTGGTGTCCAGTTTGAAGACTTTGAAACCGAGATCCGCAGATTGCGCAGATTTTCGCAGATTATTTTCAAACAGATCCCCATCTTTTTTTCTGCGTTCATCTGCGTAATCTGCGGATAGTTTTTTGATCACGCGGCGGATGCGTTCTTTGCCGATGTCGGCGATTGTTTTATAACCTGCCTTGAATGCCTCGGATTTTTCATCACAGGGTTCCGGAAGTTGGACCATGATGAACTTGCGGTTGCCGCTGTCTTCCTTGTTCAGGTCGAGGACTGCGTGTGCGGTAGTGCAGCTTCCTGCAAATAAATCTACTACTAGTTCATTAGGATTGAGAGTGCAAATCAGCAGGTCCCTGAGGAGTGATACTGGCTTTGGAAACGGATACACCTTTTTCCCAAACAAGTCTTCTACTTCCGCAGTACCCCTTCGCGTCGAATACTTTTTGTCTATCAACAATGACCTTATCAGCTTTGATGAATGCCTCATCTTTTGGACTATCCTGTATTCTCCTGAGGAGGTTCTATAACCAATTATCTCACTATTCAATTCTTTTGACGCTTTTTCTTTCCCCCACCGCCAGACGAATTGTGCATCACCTTTTTGAGATTCAGGAGGATATATTTCTATGGCGCTGCCATGATTTACAATGTCGATGTGATAGAAATCATTATCAATTGGTTGATCAGGATAGAGATAAAATGGGTAATACAAGTTTGGCCGATTTTGGGGAGTAAATGCAACATTGCTGTTGTAAAGAGGGTGTACGTTAAATTCACCTTTCTCATCCGAGAATTTAAATGTCTTGGTTGGCTGAGGGATAAGGAACGTCTCAGCTTCTTCTATGTTCTTTGTGTAGAACAGTACATACTCGTGCATCTTCCCAATATGGCCATAATCTCTAGCGTTAGGCGTCGAGTTCACGGAAATTACTCCAACGAAATTTTCTTCTCCAAAAACTTCATCACAAATTTTTCTGAGGTTTGCAATTTCATTGTCATCGATAGATATGAAAATCACCCCCTCATCCTGAAGCAGGTTCCGAGAGAGCTTCAAGCGTGGCAGCATCATGTTCAGCCAATTCGTGTGGTAACGCCCAGATGTTTCGGGATTTGCTCCAAGTTTGAAACCCTCCTCATCAATTTGCCCTGTGTAGCGCAAGTATGTATCGAGATTATCTTGGAATCTATCAGGATAGATGAACTCTTTGCCCGTGTTGTACGGTGGATCGATATAGATCATCTTGACCTTTTTGTGATAGCTCTTTTGGAGGAGCTTCAGCACTTCCAGGTTGTCTCCTTCGATGAAGAGATTCCGCGTGGTGTCCCAGTTGACCGATTCCTCCGGGCAGGGGCGCAACGTGCCGGTCGAAGGCGTCTGGGCGATGCGGCGGGCGCGGGACTTACCGTTCCAGGTAAAACTATACCGCTCTGGCCGGTCGTCGATGTAATCGCCGAGCGTCTCGCGCAGGACGTCGAGGTCCACCTTCCCTTCGGTGAAAACGTCGGGGAAGAGCGTCTTCAGTTTCTCGATATTCTGCTCGACGATGTCGGTCGTTGCACCGTCTGTTTTTGGGTCCAGCTTTTCCATTCGCGTTATCCTCCAGCCTAAAGTCCGGCGGCCTTCTTCTGCAGTTGCTTCTCCAGCGCCTTGATCTTAGTGTTCAGTTCCACCTGCCGGTTGAACTGTGTTTCTTTCCTGATGGCCGCCTTGTACTCGGCAATCTTTGTTTCCAATTCATGACAGGCAGTCAGCCGCTTGCTCCGGGCCGTGCGCTTGGCCGCTGTCGGTTCCAGGCGGTACTCGCCGGTCAGCCGGGCGCAATCCAATGCGACGAGCCGGTCCACCAGGGCTGAGTAAAACGCGAAAAAATGCGTATGCGGCAAGGCGGACACGGTAAGACTTGCGAGAAAACCCTTCTGGATAGACGTCGGGGTCGAAAGGTCGATCCAGTCGGTGATGATGAAATCCTCGGCGACGACGGCTCCTTTTTCCGCCTGGCTGAACCGCTTGTGCGCCACGCTCAGAGCGCACACCGGCTCGAGGGCGAATACGATAACCAGCGGGTACGGAATCGCCCGGTGCACGATCTCCGCGATCCGGCTGGTGCGCCTCAGTGTCTTCAGGTTCACCTGGAGAACGGCCACCTCCAGGTACTCGCGATGTTTGTCCTCGTAGGCCTGTATCGGAATCGTGCTCGGCTTCAGTGTGTACTGCCAGGTGATGGTATCGATATCCTCGCGAAACGCCTTCTTGTCCGTCACGCCGAGCTTGGCGTTCTCGTGGAACAGCTTCTTGAACACACGCTTGCCGAGTTGGCAAGCCTCGGGGATGGCCATGCTGTCGTAGAGGACTTGGATCATGTTTCCACCTCCAAGCCTTCCAGCACACGCCAGACCTTCTGGTACACTTTGCCCTCACGCTCACCGAGTGCTTGCCGCCATCCCGCTTCATCCATCTCGCGCAGGCGTCGTCTTACAGTGGGCAACGGCTCGTCGAGTACCCTGCCTATATTTCCAGCAAGTCTCGTCGCAGCAGCCCTCGGCACTCCGAGTAACCGAAGGGCGATTGCCTCGTCATCGTTTACGCCGTAGTACACACGAGAAGGAAGATTGCTCAAAGACCGGAGCTGTTCTTCCGGCAAAGCGCTTCCAGTGATGGACAATAAGGCTCCGAGCCCCCATGCTGCGGTCTGCGTCAACTTGCCGAAGAGGTTTTGCCCGCATCTGGTCATCGCCTTTGTGACGTCACCGCCCTCGTCCATGAAATAGCGACTGGCGATATCGGGAACGGAAACTCCATTCACCCAATCCTTGACGATCAACGCCAGTTTGTTTCCGTCCGGTATTCTTCCGCCCGTCACAGCCTTCAGATTCTCGCGCAATTCGGGGACCCTAAGTAAAACGCCCATCATGCCCTGGAGGTCGCTGTTCTCCTGGCTGAACAACGACTCGGCGTTCCATGTGTCGCCCCTGATGCCTTCATTACCAGCGGCACTCAAAACCGTGCGAATGCTCTGCAGAGAGAATCCCGTGCTATCCACGAGTTTCAGAGGTTGGCCAGGCTCTTGGAGATATTGGGTGTATGAGCGGATGCCATCAAGAAGGCGATTGGCTAGAGTCGAATCTTGTCTCCGCAGTTTCTCGAAGCCAAACGTGCCCCGGAGAACCTGTTCTATCTCATCGGCAAAACCTTCGGGCTGCCCCATTTGTCGATATGTATGCGTGAGGTATTGGACAAACGTGGACCATTCGGGGTGGCGGTAAACGATTTGCCCAAGATCGCTCAGAAGATCGCTGGCTTCCTGTGCTAATGCCATAAGAGCGGAGTTCAGATCACCTGCTTGGTTATTGATGAAATCTCGTAGGGAGTCTGAGCGTGACTGATCATTCGCAACCAAGACGACAACCCCCATACTGCCTTGGGCGATTCGTCCAGCGCGGCCCGCAATATTCCAGAAGTCCTCCGGTGGCATATCGACCCGGAATGGAGAACTGCTCAACGGATACTGATGGGATGCCATCACTACGCCGGAAACGGGGAAGTTCACGCCTTGAGCAATCGTTGTGGTTGCAACCAGAAAGTTCAGGTCATTCGCCTCAAACAACCACTCCATCAGCGCACGTACGTCATCTGAAAGGCCAGCGTGGTGGACTCCAATCCCAAAAGACATTAGATCAATGAGTGGGAAAGATGATCCAAACTCCATCCTCAAGAAATCTTGAACAAGCTCGATTCTTTGCGTCGGCACATTTTGGTTACTCTCTATTTTCAATCTCTCGGCAAGTGTCCACACCCAATCTGGCCGCGCGTGCATCACGATCACAGGACCGCGTTCTTGCAGGCATTGGGCCGTAACGGCGGCCAGCGTACTGGGATCAGATGCTTTGCTATACGTAGAAGCGATTTCTGCGTTCTTCGGCAAAGAGAGCAATTCATCAACAACGAGGGTGTCTCGGGTGGTATGTACCGTTTCCATACGAAGCTGGTAATCATAGCTTCGGCTGTTAATTGCTTCTCCGCGTTCTGCCTGGACAATTCCTATGACGCGGTCATTTGGCTGCCAATCAAGTGCCAAACTGACATCCTCAGAACTCGGGCCACCAAGCCACCGTGCAACTTCGCGAGCGTTATCAATGAAAGGGGTGAGCAATAGAAACTGAGCTCGCTGGCATTCGCTGTTGATCGTTGCAAGTAGAAGTTCAAGTTTTAGCCCTCGGCGGACATTCTGGATATTGTGGGCTTCATCCACGACAACAAGAGTCAAAGGGCGACCGATTTTCTCTTCCCAGCCCTGCCTGAGCATTAAGTCCAGTTTTTCCGGTGTCGTAACGAGCACCCTGAATTCTTGCGCAGGGTCACTTTGATACAGTAATTTGGCTTCGATATTGTCTACTTCCAGGGCCGGGCTCACTTGTTCGACGATGATATCGAGCGGCTCGAAATCTCTCCGCAGTTGCCGTGCAATCTGATTTACGAGGGTGCGCGTGGGAGCCAAGTAAGCGACCCATCCGCGTTCCTGGTCAAACTGATTGAGGGCTTGGAGTATCCGAAACTGAGCGATCAACGTTTTGCCACTGGAAGTAGGCAAGCTCACAACGACCGCCCGACGACTGGAACCGAGCAATCCCTTTTCTGCCAACGTGCGTCGTTGAGGTGGAAGCACATCGAAAAGGGCCTGGTCACCTCGACCTCGGGCTACAAGGTTCCGTACAAAGTTCGTCACCCGCGTGTTTACGGCTCTTGTAACGGTCCAAATGGAGTTATCCGCCATCTGCGATGCACTGGCGGCGAGTAAGCGGCTCAATGGCTCAAGTTTTACCATCTGCGCCTGCTTGCACACAGCCAGCACCCGGTCGAAGTGTGTTTCCAGTAATTGATGGATTTGATACTTTCCGTCCACGACGCCGTCGGTTATGTAATGGGCGAATATTTCAGCAGCTTTGGCCAGGTGATAAAGACCGATCAATTCTAGGGCGGTAGCCTTGGCGTGCACTGGTTCTTGACCTTCCAAAAAATCCTTTTCAAACGATGCTTGGGAATCGCGCAGACGGGAAATTCGTTCCAGTACGGCGTCACGATCAGACCACCCATTCTTGCGGATCAGCCGCAGCCAGATATCAAGGATGGTGGCCCAAGTACGTTTGCTCCAGTCTTCCGAATCCAGAGGTAACTCAGGCCAGCTTTCTTCACGGAGCCATCGCGCCGCGTCCGCCCCCTTGTCGCCCAACACAGCCAGTGCACCCGCGCGCAAGAGGAATACGGCGGCCTCTACAGAATCATCTGGTCTCGGGAGTACTCGCAGCAAGCGGAAGGCATCGGCAGCACTAAGCTTTAGTTCCTTCTGTTTTTCTTCGTTATCTGTGATTTCTTCAAGGACCAAATCGAGAACGACCATCTCCAGAGCCTCAGCGGATCGTCGAATCAGTTCCGCGTCTTCACCGAATGGCGTATCCAGGAGTTCGCGATAGACCTGTGCATGGCTCGCTTGCTTAAGAGCCTGTTGCCTTATGTCACTCAACTTGTCGAGCAGCCAGTGGCTCATGATTCACCTCCCGAAACGCGTGCCGGAAGGTCGCTGATGGCGCAGGGGATATAAATCGCGACGAGTTGACAGGTCGTGGGGGCCTGAAGCGTATCGGCCAGTGTTTGGCCTCGGGCTTTTAGGTCCAGCTCATTAGGTTGGGTGTCGCGGACAAGCACACCGAACAAGGCTATAGCCTTGTTGCCGGAATCTAGGAATAGTGTAATTGCTGCATTGAACGATGCTTCGTGTGATGTGCCCTTACAGCGGGGCAGCAGCCATTTGAGCAACTGACTTATCAGTGCTAAGTTTTTCGCCAGGTTATCAATCTGGTGGGTCATACCGCTACGGCCATTCATAACGTTAGGTGGCGTATTTGCATCGGTCGATGTCTTCACTTCTCCGAGGGCAAGACGGACTTCTTCGCCACTGATCTTGAATCCGACCAAATCCGCGCCTGGCAAGCTGGCCTTGGGCGTTCGCTTGTCACGCTCCATATTCCAGGGCCAGGTGATATCGTGCTCCTGTCCAAGATAGGCTTCCGCCACTGCCTCACCGATGGCCCAATCCCGCTCCTCAGGGATTGCCGCTGCGAGAATTTCGTCCAGGCTGTTCCGCGCAAAGCCGGTGTTGGCAAGCCCGCGCAGGTGAGTCTCAAATTCGTTCGTTCCTTCCTCGTCGTGGAGACGAGACGCCACGTCGTTGGTCATAAACGTATCAAAGCTGTCTCCGTCGGTCAGGCACACGCCACACCAAGAAACCTGCCGGTCCTGGGTCTCGTAGTTGATGGTCGATAAAGTTGGGGCCGTCATGGCGTATCCTCCCCGAGAACGACGAGGTACGCGACAACTTCAAAGTCGTCGATGCCTTGGAAAGAATCCTTGCTCAAAACGGTACCACCACGTTGAAACAGACTCTCAACACCCTTTTCTTCAGCCTTTCCGGTGATGGCTGCGACAGCCTTAGCCAGTAGTACCTGATACTTGCTCATGTCCGTCCCGTCTCGAGTAG
>Ga0190347_1000324_pt1 | contig 15670 bp, 12 predicted proteins | sample 48721356_MG_FD_161652 | JGI IMG/M metagenome (GOLD analysis project Ga0190347, IMG submission 161652) | Hydrothermal vent microbial mat bacterial communities from Southern Trench, Guaymas Basin, Mexico - 4872-13-5-6_MG | ecosystem: Environmental > Aquatic > Marine > Hydrothermal vents >...
TTGAAATCGTCTCAATAAATAAAACAAGAGCAATCATCGTATTGCTCTTATTTTTTTGGTCAGCCCATTATTGACTTCCGTTTATATCAGAGGAACTCTTTCCATCAAAGATTGGCTAATTTATGAATTTGAAAGTGGAGAGGATTTGACACCTTCAAAATTTGACATCTCTTTTCTTTTGTCTTAATCTTAAGCCAGTTATCCAAAAAAAAATCAAGAATAGCAAAATTTCAAAATTATGTTCAAAAAAGAAATCCCAATTATTTTTATAGGACTATGCGCGGTTATCGCCGCGCTGATTTTGGGGTGGAGTGTTTTTGTGAAGGAGGAAGTAGTTGCTCCTGTTCGGGCGCCAGTGATGAGCGAAAAGAATAACGAAATTATTCCTAATGATATTATTTCTGATGGTATAGAAGATGATAATGTTTTGGATGACGATGTTTCTGACGACATAAAGGATGATGATATTTTAAAAGACACTTCGGAAACTGATATTTCTGATTGGAAAACTTATAGAAATGAAAAATATAGGTATGAGGTGAAGTATCCAAAGGATTGGGAATTAATTTATTTAGAAGATTTTAATCCTGGTAATACAGGTGTGGCTTTAAAATCGCCTCAATATCAGCTAATAAAAGATGGAAATGTGATGCATTTGGGTGAAATTTATATTAACAATATAGATAATAAGGATAATTTAAGTATTAAAAATTTATTTAGCACTTTTAGCGACTCTTCGGTGTTTTGGTTTGATAAATTTGATCATACAAATATTATTGTTAATGGAAACAGCGGAGTACTTTTTGATTATATTATGGAAAATTCTCCTCCCCCAATTCCTCAAAGTAATATTAAAGGGATTGAGGCATATATTCAAGGTGATAAAAAAGTTATTAATATTAGTTATTTGTTTTTAGAAAATCCAAAGAGAGAAATATTTAATAAAATATTATATAGTTTTGATTTTGTTAAATAAAAAAATTAACGATATTCTTCTGCCTTTTATAAGTAATCTTACTAGAAGACAGAAGCATTGTCGTAGACGATGCTAATTCAAGGAGGATAAATGTTTTTCTGAAACAGAGAAACACAGAAATCGCTCTTTGACAACTAAGACAACCAGAACAAACAGGAGACGATAGAAATGACAACAAGGAAAAATGTTGCGTTGATCGCAACAATAGGTATAGTGGCGACGATGCTGATGGCTTCAGTCGCTTTTGCAGCAGCGCCAGAATTGAAACTGCCATACTCAGGAGGAGAAAGTTGGGTAATTACGCAAGCATACAATACGGAGTTCACGCATAATGGCATAGATAAGTTTGCCCTAGACTTTACTCTCAATGGTTATGATGCTTATGATAAACCAATCTTGGCAGTAGCAAGCGGAACGGTGATAGAGGTAGACTCGGGACATGTCCATGGAGAACATAACTATGGCAACAAAGTGGTTATTCGGCATGAGGACGGATATACTTCTTTGTATGGTCATCTGAACCAGATATTAGTTCAAGAAGATCAGAAAGTTGCCCAAGGCAAGAAGATAGGCACGGCAGGAAATACAGGATTTAGTCCAGGAACGGCATGTAATCTTTATCCTGGAACTCATCTGCATTTCAGAATGCTTAATAAAGATGGGAATCCTTACAAGCCAGAACCGATGTCAGGTTATACGAACTTTGCAACAGGGCAACGTCCTCTTTCTGACAACTACGGAAATACTTGGAACTTCAATACTCCAGGCAACGCTGAAGGATGGAAAGCTGTTAACGCCGAGGAATCTTCCGTAAACGGCGGAAGATACTTTGTCAATCCGAAGCAAACCGACCCCTACATCCAGAGCGCTTCCCTTTCTCTTAGTTCCGACGACTACAACGCCATAGAAATAAATATGGCAAGCAATTGTCCGGACGGGAACGCGAGGATATACTTTACCACCACCGACTTTCCGGATTACAGCGAAGACAAGCGTGTTTCGTTTAAAGCCAACAATGACGGAGGTTGGCATACCTACACCGTTTATATGGCAGGCGACCTATGGAAAGGCGCGACAATCACCGCATTGCTCTTGTTTTTTTGAGGAGAAAATAGGAACTAAGTTCCGAGTACTCGAAACTTAGTTCCTGTCTTCTCTCTGCCCTTGACACAGCCCATCCCTCGTGCTATCTTTCAAATTGAAAGAGCGGCAAAACACTCTTTCAAAAAGCACAGGAGGAATAAACCTTGAAAGGAAGAACCCTGATAGTGGGAATAGGATTAGTGTTATTGGGAGTTGTGTTGATCAGCAAGTTGTTGCTGGTTCCAGCTACCAATATTAATATGGTTGAAGAAGTTCAGAAACCCGCTCCAGCGGCAGCAGACAGGCCTGCCGCCGTTTCCGAATCAGAAACAGATTCTGCGACTGCGACACCCGCGCCGACAGCAGCGCCTACGGAAGAATCGGAGCCAGCGCGTGTAGGAGGTATAGGAGAAATCGCTATAAACGATTCAATGGAACCTCCTCCCCCAACGCCGACTCCGGATATGTCGGGAGTAAAGCCAGTAATATTCTCGCTAGAAGCGCCAGAGGAAGTTGCCGCCGGGGATATATTCACCGTTAATATAACGATGGATTCAAACGGCAACGAGATTATCGGCGTTCAAACCAATTTTTGGTTTGACAAGGGCCTAGTTCAGGTGGATAGCGTGACGATGGGCAGTGATGTGGATGAAAGTCTTTCAATCCCCGTGAGTATTAATAGCAATCAGGGGGTAAGTCATATCTCCGGAATGCCATTGTCTTTCCCTGCTCCGTTTCCCGATAGCTTTACTTTTGCTGTTATTAACTTAACAGCAAATAATCCAGGAAACGCGGAGCTTCAACTGGAAGGAATTATCGCTGTCAACAGCGACAACAACCCTCTGCCGACGAAGACAGAAGGGGCGAGCATAACCATCAAACCATGATGACCGCCAGGTCATCTTTTTTTGTAAATTTTCTACTCCCTCTTGAGGGAGGTTTTTAATTGACTTTATTTTTACTTTCCGATAAGATGGAAACACAATAAAACAGGAGGAATAAAATTGGAAAAAAAAGAAAAGGCGGTCTTAGTATTGGGAATAGCGCTAATCTTAATATTTGCGGGAGGGTGTTATCTCATCTCAAATATTACTGTGAATACTGCTGCTCCAAATGATACTGCCAGAACAGGCGCCTTAAACAGTTTTGAGCAAACCGAAATTGCTCTCTGGGATTATCAAGCCAACAACTTAAGCGAATTTAATTTTCCCGATAACCACCGGAAATATGTAATGCCTGATAATCCTGTTGTTCAAGAATACGCTAAACAGCTGAAGATAGGACTGTATTGGGAATATCTGACTTATGAGAACGACTCAGCGCTTGACCTGAACTACCAGAACGACACTGAAGAAGGAATCTGGCAGAACCCGGATTACACTCTTACTATCGGATACGGCGACTGCGAAGACATCGCTTTGGCGATCTGTTCAATTCTGAAAGCCAAAGGAATAAAATCGGTAGTGGTAATAGGGTATCACTATAATGACGCCGAAGAAAGAAACGGACACGCTTGGGTGGAATATTATTTGGACGGAAAATATTACATTAGCGACCAGTTTTCATTTGAGAGAAATATAGTAATTGAGAATAAAATAATTTATTATTTCTCGCCGAAAATAACGGTTACTTCCAACCAAACAAAAGAAGAAATCTTAACTATTCCGCCCTTCAAATATCAGCCCCGCTATATCTTCAACGACAAGTTAAAAAAGAGGCCATATCTAAAGGACTGGGCGCTGTCCGGTTTAGAGATTTAGTTTTTTAAGAAAAATAAAAAAACTAAATCTCTTTTTTTATCAATCAAAAAGTTATCCACAGTCCCTACTTATTTAAAATGCTAAGTTTGGGGTGTGAGGAAATCAGGGAGTATAAGACAGGCACATCCACATTCTATTTTGGGGTAGACGCCAGTGCCAGCCAAAAAAAGGTTAGGTTAGTGTGGTACTATACCACCTCCACACCGAGCCCAGGCAGGGATGATCGCTTCAACAGTGATCATCCCTATTTAATTTATCTTTAAAAAAACAAAGTTGACAATTTATAATATGGTGATAAGATAATCACACAATCCAATAAAGGAGGTAATTAATTGAATCAAGACATAAAAGCGGTTCTTCTGATCGCCAGAAAAGTCATCAAATTGGACCGGAATTTAAAAAAGGAACTGACTATCAGATTTGGTCAACCGACAGTGGACGCAATCAGAAATTCTGATTTTTCCAATCTTGGTTTTGGAAAGATTGAAGGAGAAGAAAGAATTGAGAAGGCTGCCGCTATTCTAAATTCACAATAATGCGAAGGAAAAATCCGATGCATTTTTTTTATTGTCCATTTTTCAAAACAAAAAAACCGGCAATGAATAAACCGGTTTCCCAAAAAGGACTCGCTAAAAACCGTCAAACCACAACTTACTGATTATAGTCCTTTTATCAATTATCAACCAACAAATCGGCTACTGCGTGAGCGCTGTTTTTTGAGGTGGTTATCACCAACAAATCATTGCCGTTATCATTGTTATTGTTATAGATAAAATAGTTTAAAGCCGTGTCTTCATCTACCAAGTGAACATAGTTTATTTCAATATTTCTATAATTCGCCGAGTTGAAAATCCTGTAAACATCTTCAAAATTTCTGTCACTTGCGAACAATGGCTTAAGAACAGAAATCATTTTTTTGCTTCTGCTTCTTTCTTTTTCCCATTTTTCCATAATCTCGGACATAGAATATCGATCTTTCAACCCTATTGCAATTCCATATCTGATATGGTTCTCCTTTGTTTTAAAAATAAAAAGATTATATTTATTCATTGACATCTCTAAAAATTTTTCTGGAAGATTGTTAACATTATTTTTAATATCAGTAATACCTAAAGCGTCAAGAGAATCTTTGAGCGGTAAAATGTTTCTGTTCTCTTTATCTTCAGTATTAACAATAACTAATTTTATAATTTTAAGATTGGGATTCGCGCTAAAAATATTTTTGGCGTCCGCTTCCAAATTATTAAACCCTCTTAAGCCGCTTTCGGATATTGTAATCTTTTTTTCAAGATTCGCAAATTCAGAAAGCTCTTCTCCGGAAACAACAGCGGGTGACGGTTGAGGTAAAGGTTCCGGAGTTATAACTGACATTAAATAATAAAAAGACAAAGTTATTGTCAAAATTATAGCCAAAGCAACAGGAATAATTTTTTTCCATGGCAACGAGAATAATTTTATGTGATATTTCGCTATTATACTTTTCTTGAGTTTTTTATATTCTTCATCGCGTGAAAGAATTTTTTGTTTTTCTTTTATGTCTGAGGCGTTTTTTAATCCCTCAAGTTCCCCTTTCTCCTCGCGCATTTTTATTCTCTTGGAAACGGAGCTATAAAATTTTTGCTTTCCGCGAATCAATCTATTTTCGGGCGGTATATATTCATCGCCGCTTAAATAGTCAAGGTTTCCTTTACTTTTTTCCTTTTTAATTTCTTCGGATTTTTGTTCTTTATTTTCAGCTAAAATTCCAGATTCGCCATATTTTTCAATTTCATTTTCCGCGTCTTTTTTGTCTTGCTTTATTTCATCTTTGTTATTTTTTTCGCGGCTGCCGTCTTTTTTCAATTTGTCGGAAATATTGCTCCAGAATGACTTTTCTTTTTTCTCCGCGCTCTCAATTTTATCGGAATCAAAAGCGTTTTTTTGAATTTCCTTAGCAGCGTTTTTCGCAATTTTATCCGAAATTTTTAAAGGCATCTTTTCCCGTGTTTCTGCGGACACAGACATTTTCACAGCACTGTCTTTTGTACCGCTTGAAATTTTGTTCGCTGCCTCTACGATATTTTTTTCCGTGGCGTCTTTCTTCGCTGTTTTGGAAATTCTACTAATCAAATCTTCTAATTCTTTCATGTCACTGTCTTTTTGAATTTTCTCTTGTTTAACAGTCACCTTTTCTTTACTAACCGTGTCTACATGCGCAGCGCTTAATGTTTTTTTTTCTGCCTTTTCCTTAATAACACCGATATCTTTTTTACCTGCTTTTTTAATCATTTCCCTATTTATTCTTTCTTCCATTTCTTTTCTTATTTCTTCGTCTATATTTTCATCTATTTTCTTATCTTTTGTTAACCCAATATTGGTCTCAGGTAATTCTTCCACGCCAAAAGTTTTTTCTTTTTCAGCTATCCTTGGCGCGAGTCGCTTTTCAGGAACCGCGCTTGAAATCTTACTTATAAGATTCTGCAATTCATTGACCTCGGCGCTTTCCAATTTTTTTTCCATATCCGCTGCCTCGCTTGCTTTGGAACTATTTTTGTCCGGCGCGTTGTCAACCATAGATTTAATCACGGATTCTACCATTGACTTTTCAGGTTTTTTCTGTTTCGCGACATCGCTTAAATCAACCGTTTTCGCGATCGGCTTTTCTTTTTCTTCTTCCCGCTGAGAAGATTTCTCGGGTTTATTTTTCAATTCGTCTAAATCGCCGCTCATCGTCTGAATTTTTAAATTCTTGCCCATATAATTTTTAACATTAATTTGACACTTTATTATAGCAACATCATAAATTAGGTTTTCAACACATACGCAAAGCGCTTTTAAAGACGACACGACATCATATCGCCTTCGTTTAAGAGAATATTAAAATTCTTTAGCATTAAATTACCTTGAATTGCGAAATGTCGTCCTTTGTTATTCCGAAACGGAATCGCAATAGAGTGAGTATCTATAAAATACAGCAAACGCGGCTAACCTCGCTCTTAGATCCCTCAGTCGCTATCGCTCCTTTCGGGATGACAGAAAAAAAGATGCTTATTTCGCAATTCAAAAGAACTAACAAATCGCCCGCTTTCTGCAAGTAATTTATTGTAACTAATCGTAACTATTGGCAACTGATTGTAATTTGCAAGAAACAATAAGTTGCTATAAATTACTACAAATTACAATTAATCACCGCAAACATTTAGAAATAAGAAGGATTGTAAAAGTGTCAATGGTCAATTTAATATTAAGGATTTACACTCCTTTATGCGTCAGATTTATTCTGCCTTGATTGTCAATTTCTTTTACCTTCACAGCAATTATATCGCCGATTTTCACGACATCTTCAACTTTTTCAACTCTATACGGAGCAAGTTCTGAAATGTGAACAAGCCCCTCTTGCCCAGGCAATATTTCCACAAAAGCGCCGAAGTCCATAATTTTTACCACTTTTCCTTGAAAGATTTCTCCCGCAACAACTTCTCTTGTCAAATTTTTAATCCAAGTTTCCGCTTTTTTCGCCGCTTCGGAATCTTTGGAAGTTATCATTACTAATCCATCGTCTTCAATATCTATCGCCACTCCTGTTTCCGCGATAATCTCATTGATCATTTTTCCGCCTGGACCGATTACATCTCTAATTCGGTCAGGATTTATTTTCATTGTTGTAATTCGCGGCGCGTACGGAGAAAGATCAGCGCGGGAAGAACTGATCGCTTCGTTCATTCTTTCAATGATTTGAAGGCGCGCCTGGCGCGCTTTTTCAAACGCTTCTTTTAGAATTTCCAAAGCGACGCCTTTAATTTTAACATCCATTTGCATAGCCGTAATTCCTTTTTCCGTGCCTGCCACTTTAAGATCCATATCACCGTGATGATCCTCGGGACCTTGAATGTCGGTCAGAATTTTATGGTTACCATTCTCATCAGTCATCAAACCCATAGCGATTCCCGCCACTGCGCGGGGAAGAGGCACACCGCCATCCATTAAAGCCAAACTGCTTCCGCAAACGCTCGCCATTGAAGAGGAGCCGTTAGAGGAAAGGACTTCCGAGACCAACCTAATAGTATAAGGGAAATCTTCTTTGTCGGGCATAAATTTTTCCAGCGCCCTTTCCGCCAAATTGCCATGTCCGATGTCTCGCCGGCTGGGGCCTCTCATCGGCTTTACTTCGCCGACCGAAAAACTGGGAAAAGTGTAATGGTGCATAAACCGCCTAACCCCATCTTCTTCCATACTATCCAGCAATTGTTCGTCGCCCGGCGATCCCAAAGTCAAGACAGAGAGAACTTGGGTCTCACCACGACTAAAAAGTCCTGAGCCGTGGGTTCTTGGCAGAATTCCAACTTCCGCCGAAAGATGCCTTACTTCATCTAATCCTCTGCCGTCGGGACGGCGATTTTCTTTGAGAATCCTCTCGTGAACTATCTTATCAATTTCTTCATCCATCACTATTTCCGCCACTTCGCCATATCTTTTTTCTTCAAAGTCTTCGGGATATTTTTCTTTAAGGTAATTTTTCAGAGATTCTTTTAACTCATTTTCTTTTTCAACCCGCTTTGTTTTATCCGCTTCATAAATCGCCGCTTTTAATTTATCTCCAGCGGCTAAAAATTCCTTGATTGTTTTTTCTACTTCCTCGTCAGCTTTTACCAAAATGGGTTTGGCTTTTGGCCGCCCGATTTCCGCGATAATCTTTTTCTGAAAATCAATTAGTTCCTTAATTCTCTCCTGGCTTAATTTTATTCCTTCTATAATATCTTCTTCCGCCGCTTCCGCCGCTTCCCCTTCAATCATATTTATCTTAATCCCTTCCTGGGAGTTTCCCCTTTGTAAAAGAGTCTGTCCCGTACCCGATACGGGAGAGTTGGGAGAATTTTCAGGGGCGGGTTCAGCGCCCGCGACAATCAAATCAAATTCCGCTTTTTCCCGCTCTTCATAAATGGCGTTAATTTTCAACTGACTGTCTGTTTTAGCTACTTCCACCGCTCCGACGGGCCCGTTCCAGGGAATATCGGAAATGCCCAAAGCGATTGAAGCTCCCAGAATGGCACAGATAACCGGATCGTTCTCTTGATCCACTGAAAGCACGGTAACTACCACCTGGACATCGTTTCTCATTCGGCTGTCAAAAAGAGGACGAATGACCCGATCAATTACTCGGCCGCTGACGACCGCCTTGTCGGTCGGCCGCCCGTCTCTTTTAATAAAACGGCTGCCTTTGATTTTCCCGGCGGCGTAAACTCGTTCTTCGTAATCAACCATTAAGGGAAAATAGCCGATTCCCTCTCTTTTATCCTTGCTCATTGTCGCTGTGACCAGCGCCATTGTGTCGCCGTACCGAACGGTTACCGAACCGTTCGCCTGATTTGCCAATTTGCCGATTTCAACAATTAAATTTTTCCCGGCAAACTCGGTCTCATATTTTTTCACTTCCATAATAAAATCCTTTCTTTATTCCCTGCCCGGCAAACTTTAGATTAAATTCAATTTATTTAAATGATTTAAATAAACCAATATAATCTACTTGTTTGCCGGTAAGAGAAAATTATTTGTTAATGAATTAAATTTATCGCAATACAAAAAACTACTGTTCAATTCTTAAAATCAAAAGTCGTTATATAATATTGATATCTGTCTTCATGCCGATCTTACACATTGAACTTTTTATTGAATTCTTTATTAACATCAACAAGACTATTCGGATCGTCTTCCATCTCTTCAATGACTTTTCGTGTTTTTTTCTTGAGCACCATAAGCATTCGTCGGTTTTAGGTCAGCTAAAATTTTGTCAAGAATTTTTCGCTTGTTCGCATCAACAATTTCTTTTGCCTTGCTTTCAATTAAAATATTCGTTCCCCTTTCAGTAAGAATAATTAGAAAAGCGGACTTTGTATAGTTTATTTTTAAGTTACTTTCTATGTAAAAAACGATCGTCAATGAAAGAAACTTTTTTATTAAGTTTTTCTATATCTTTGTCCAAATCTTTAATATCTCCTTTCAAATCTCCTTCTAAATCCCTAACCTATTTGAGTTCTCAAACTTTTATAAAGAAACCAACTAGCAAATCCTATAAAAAAACAGCCGGTCCGATTTTATCGGCGGTAAGTCCATAGTATTTTAAAATGTCAAAAATAAATTCAATCATAATGATATAAAAGAGTTAACAGGTTTACCCATTTATGATAAGTTAAAAATAAAAAACTTTAATTCGCTCAACCTTAAATTTAACTTATTTTCTGTAGACTACCTTTGATTCAATGTCTCTAACTTGAGATAGATATTTCTCTATATATTTTCAAAAAATCCTAAGAAGCTAAAAAGCTACAACCTAAATAAATTATTCTTTCTCCTTCACCTCATATTCCACATCCTCCACATATTTCTTCTTTTTTATTTTCTTCCTATTCGCAATCTTATCATAAAGATAAGTAACCGCCGCTAAAAAAGCTGCTTTTTTTACTTCCTTTTTCTTGATATTTATTTTTTCTTTCAGTTTTTTAAACATAAAATTAAATTGCTAAATTGTCAAATTGCTATGCATAGCATGAAAATATAGGAATTCGTTATATTATTGCGCTATGCATAACAATTTAATAATTTAACAATTTAATTTACTTTATCAAAAACTTCCTTTTATCTTTGCTCAAATCAGTAAAATCATCCACCACTCCGAGAAGTTTTGCCGAGGCGGTTTCTCCGAAAGCGACCGCTTCCACGCGGCAGCCCTTGTTTATTTTCAGATATTCCACCAGCGGCTCATAATCGCCGTCTCCGGAAACGATCACGATCACATCAAGCTTATCAGCTAATTTGATCGCGTCAACAGCAAGCCCAACATCCCAGTCGGCTTTTTTTACTCCGCCGGCAAAAATTTGTAAATCTTTTTCTTTAATTTCAAAACCAAGTTTCTCCATTGCTTCAAAAAACGATTTTTCTTCCCCGCTTTCCGTTTTGATGACATAAGTTATCGCCCTAATTAAAACTCTGCCGGACACCGCAACACTAAGCACTTCTTTAAAATTCACTCTTGCTTTATACAAATTCCTCGCGCTATGGTACATATTTTGCGCGTCAACAAAAACGCCAATCCTTTGGTCTTTATGTTTAATTGTTTTATATTTTATCGGCATAGCGTTTATAATATTAATTGTTAAATTTAGGAATTACGCGTTTGAGTTTGTCATCCCGAGCGGAGCTTTGGAGCGTTAGCGACAAAAAGCGGAGCCGAGGGATCTGTGAGCGGATAAAGCGCTTATTTTAAAGTATTTCTCTTAAAAGCAAATCTTGTGTTTACAGATTCCCATTCGGCTACGCTCAGGGCAGGATCTCCACTCGCTCCTAAAGCCTGCCCCGTACTCCGATACGGGGTCGCTCGGTCAGAATGACAGCAAACGCGTAATTTCTAAAATTAAAAAAAGTTTAATATACCAAAACTTATGCGTTTGCGTATTGTCATTCCTGCGGAGGCAGGAATCCACTATTACAATTTATTTTTACCATTTATCACTTGACTTTTATAAAGTAAATCGTAGCAGTGGATTCCCGCCTGCGCGGGAATGACAGTATATAGACATGGCAGTAAATACCATATATTACAAAATAAACTAAGCATGCAAAATAAATCCTATTTTTCGCTTTCTTTTTTCTCAAGCGCTTTTGCCGCTTTTAGTTTTAATGACTTTGCGATTTTAGCGAATCTTTCCTCACTTCTTCCCTGAATATCCTTTAAAAGTTTTTTCCTTTTCGCTACCATTTTCAAAAGTCCCCTTCTGGAATGGTTGTCTTTTTTATTAACTTTTAAATGTTCTGTCAATTCTTTTATTCTCTCCGTTAAAATCGCCACCTGAACCTCGGAAGACCCCGTGTCATCTTTGTGCGTTTTAAACTTTTCTATTATTTTTTTCTTTTTTTCTTTCTTGATCATTTTTTTAATTAGTTGCTTGATTTAAGTAAAAATCCTTTCTTTATAAATTAAGCCCTTCGGGCGCTAATTTCGCAGAATTTTGCGGAATTAACGCAGAAGAACGCGGAATATTGAAATTCTTTAGCATTAAATTATATTAATGATTACTTTAGTATAACAAAATAATAACACAAAGTAATCAGTTAGACAAGAGCAGTATTAAACAATTTCCTTTTCATTCTATTCCCAAATGCGATAAACAAAAAAACAGCAACTGCGCCGCTTTTTAATAAACAAAAACACTATTCAAAAAGAAGTTTATTTTTTAATTATCCATATTGTCGCATTTATTTCTGCCTTCTCAAATTCCATCTCTGCCAAGTTACCAAAAGCGGGCTGGCAATGAAAATAGATGAGTAGGTTCCAGCGGAAATTCCAACTATTAAAGCAACGACGAAATACTTTATAGTTGTTCCGCCAAATAAATATAAAGTAAAAAGAACTAAAAGTGTTGTAAATGAAGTGTTGATTGATCTTATCAAGGTTTCATTCACGCTTTTGTTGACAATTTTTTCAAAATCATCAATGCCGGATTTTAGTAAATTCTCGCGCGTTCTGTCAAAAACGACAATCGTGTCGTTAACGGAATATCCCAAAATCGCGAGAAGCGCCGCCACAAAAGGAATTCCGATTTCAACATTGTAAAAATGTCCCAAAACCGCAAACACACCAAGAGTTATGATGATATCATGGAAAAGCGCGATTGTGGCAATAATGCCATATTTAAAGCTGGAAACCGGAAAGGAAACTTTCCTGAACGCAAACCCAATGTAAAGCACAATCGCGATAAGAGCGATGATAATCGCCCAAACAGCGCTTTCTTTTAATTCATTGCCGATCACCGGTCCGATTGAGTTAAATCTTTTTTCTTCAATATTGACATTTTTCTCGCTGGTTCCCTCCATAGCATCCAAATCAATCTCCTCGCTTTCAATATCGCTAAGATCAATATTTTCAGCATCTACATTTATCTCTTCTCCTGAACTTGTAATAACTTCAGCTTCGCTTTCTTTTGTTTCTGACTCATTCGTTTCACTTACTATTTCATTTTCATTTTCCGCCGCCAATGCTTTTTTAACAATACCGCCAAGAAGTTTACTTATATTATTTTCTTCTTTTTCACCTCGCTGTAATATCTCAGTAGAAGACTGCAGTGGATCGCGCGTTTGTTCGTCGCAGTCCTCTACTGAGAGACTGCGATGAGGCGATAAATTTCCAATTTCTTCTTCATCAGAATCGCTTTCCGCATTTTCTTCGTTACGATCATTTTCAGGTTCATTGTCAATTTCTTTCTTATTCTCATCTTCTCCGGAAATCGCGGAATCCAAAGCGGAAAGAATTTTCTGATGAGTGTCTTCATCAACATCTTTAAATCTTAACAAGACATTTTTTTCTCCGGAAAATTGAATGTTAATCTCGCCGAGATTAAGATCAGCCAAAGCGTCTTTTATTTCCTGACTATTTAAAGTTTTTTCTTTAAAGCTAAATTCCATCAAAGTTCCACCGGTAAAATCAATGCCAAATTTAAGCCCCCACGACAAAAGAGCGATTAAACTCGCAGAAATTAAAATTGCGGAAAACGCAAACCAAATTTTTCTTTTTTGAATAATTTTTAGCATATAAGCATTTATTAATTCGCTAATAAAAATTTGTCATTCTGAACTTGTTTCAGAATCTTTGTTATTTTCTTTGAATTACGAAACTCCTCCCCCTTAGACAAGGGGAGGATGGGAGGGGTTGGAAAACTGGCTATTCTTTCCAATCACCCCTAACCCCTCCTTGTCTAAGGAGGGAAATAAACTGTATTTCGTAATTCAAAGTATTTTAGAATTTGTCTGTAATTTGTTTCACTAGACTTTTATTTCACAGAACAAACCTTGTCATTCCCGCGTAGGCGGGAATCCAGACGCAGAATCTTGTAGCTATAAATTATCAACAATCTTTAATAATCTCATCTCACTATCTTGTATTCAACCAAAAAATCTCTCACAATCTTAAACATTTTCTGATGTCCTTCGGAATTAGGATGCAATCCATCTTCTAACAATTTTTTATAATTCAGTTTATTAAACTCACTAAACATATCAATAAAATGAATATTATTTTCTTGGCAGATTGACTTTATAATGTTGTCATATTTTTTTATATATTCATTTTTATAAGATTTATCAGTACTCCATGGAATAGGTATTGTTTTTTTCTCATCAACAGGAGTGAGTCCTACAAAAACAGTTTTAGAAGACATTTTTTTTGAAAATTTTATAAGTTGTTCTATGTTTTTTTGAAATTTATTGGTAAGCACACTAAAATTATTCTTACTACAAATAAATTGGGAATCGTTTATGCCAATTGCAAAAATAAAAATTATTTCATCTTCTTTGTGCAGTCTCTGTTTTGTTTCAAACTCAAACCTCTCCATTAAATCTTCTGTGGTATCTCCCGAAATTCCAAGATTATAAACCGAATAATCTAATTCTGGATTTTTTAACTCTCTTTCCATATAAAAACTTTTCAACCAATCTGCCCACCCCCCTCTCATTATATCCCAAGCTCCGTGAGTTATACTATCTCCAAAAATTAAAATTTGTGGCATATTTTAATGTTATTGTGTTTAAATTAAGAACTTTTATTTTGGGATAATGTCTGAAGATACTGCGTCTGGATTCCTGCCTCCGCAGGAATGACAAGTTTGAAAGTCTAATGAAATAAATCACGGACAAAACCCGTCAGAGAGAAGATTCTGAAACAAGTTCAGAATGACAAGTTTTTTTAATGACAATCAGACAAAAAAGTCCTTCACTACATCAAAGCTTCTTCACTCCAAACATCCACAACTTCTTCCCCACTTTCGTCATTGTCACAACTTTCAAAAATGTCTTTGTGATAAATATCGCCGAAAACATACTGATTATAACTCCAAGTCCAAGAGTAATGGCAAATCCTTCAATAATGCTTGTTCCAAAATAGGCAAGAATTACGCAGGTTACAATCGTGGATACATTTGAATCAAAAATTGAACTCCAGGCGCGGGCAAATCCTTCGTTAATGGCAATATTTATCGGCTTTTCTTTTCTTAATTCTTCTTTTACTCTCTCAAAAATCAAAACATTCGCGTCAACCGCCATTCCAATGGACAAAATAAATCCCGCTATTCCGGATAAAGTAAGCGTGATCGGGATAAATTTGAATAGCGACAAAACTATGCAGGAATAAATAAGAAGCGAGACAACCGCCAACACTCCCTGCAGCCGATAATAAATAATCATAAACAGAGAAAGTATAATCAGCCCGATTATTCCAGCAATTAGACTTTTCTCAACAGAATCCTTCCCTAAACTCGCGTCAACCGTTTGCTGGCTAATCAATTTAATTGGAACAGGAAGCGCTCCGGCATTCAATCGCTGGACTAAAATTTTCGCTTCTTCCACTGAAAAATTTCCAGAGATAACAGCCCTGCCGTCGGTGATCGGCTCATTGACGACAGGAATGCTAATTGGCATCCCATCTAAAAATATTGCCACTTTCTTCCCAACATTTCTGCTTGTGATTTCGCCAAAAAGTTTTTTTCCTTCGCCATCAAACTGAAGCTGAACTTCCGGCTCGTAAGTGTTCGGATTAAACGCGACATCGGCGCGATCCAATTGCTTTCCTCCCAGCCCCGTATTTTTATAGAAAAATTGCGCTAAAAACTCTTCCGGAATATTCAAATCTTTAAACTGCTCCCTTACTTCGTTCTTTTCCTCTTCATTCATTTCTTCCTTAAATTCCAAAAGCGGGGTCTCGCCAATCATATTTATCGCCTGATTGACATCTTTTACGCCAGCAAGCTCAACGATCAGCCGATCTTTCTGCGCTGTTTGGATGATCGGCTCGGCCACGCCAAAAGCGTTCACCCTTCTTTCAATCACA
>Ga0190347_1000327_pt1 | contig 15625 bp, 12 predicted proteins | sample 48721356_MG_FD_161652 | JGI IMG/M metagenome (GOLD analysis project Ga0190347, IMG submission 161652) | Hydrothermal vent microbial mat bacterial communities from Southern Trench, Guaymas Basin, Mexico - 4872-13-5-6_MG | ecosystem: Environmental > Aquatic > Marine > Hydrothermal vents >...
GGGGAGTCGGCAGAGCCGGACGCAGCGGATGCAGCCTCAAACGCCCTGCGAATGCCTGAGATTTCTATGTTTTTAACGCGGGTTGCGAATGCGAATTTTCGGGTTATTTCTTTTCTTTGGGTTATTTCTTTCATTTCTCTCCACTTTTTTTTATCTTTATTTTATAATGAAGAAGATGAAAAAAACATTGTTAAAAATATTTAACGACCTCTCGGACTGTTGCCAGGAGTGCAAAGTAATTTCAGAGGGCGAACTGGCGTTGAAAATAAAGGAGTGTGTAGCGTCGCTCGGCGAGGCGGAAAGGGAAGCGTTGGAGAGGCGAGTTGGAGTTGGCGAAGGTTTGGAAGAAGCGATTTTCAAGAGCGTAACGACGAGGGACGAGAAGCTCTCGGTTTTCTCGCCTGACCTGCACACACGGATAAATTATCAGGGCGAGGTCTTTTACTGCCTCCCGACGCACCGCTACTTAAGTGCAGAGTTGGAGGCTGCTTTTCTGCGGTGGGCACGGCTGAGAAGCCCGCTAAGTGCTTTGGAGGGCGTGGTGAGGGATGTTTTGGTTCGGTGCGGGTACCAAATTGAAAACGAGGGGCGTAAAAATAAGTGCGTAAAAATGAGTGCGGTGAAAAGTAAAAACAAAAATGAAAATGAAAAAATGCAAATTTTCGTTTTTCCTTCGATTAAGTTTGTTCCGCATTTCGTAGAGGAGATGCAGAAGGAGAACGCAGAGGGGCGAGAGGGAGGAGACGGAGAGAAAGTAATCGTTGTTCCGACAGAGAAGACCCCGGCGCCTTTTATTTCGTTCCTCAGGGAGCAGGGGCAGGAGATTGGTGAGGCGATGGTTTCGATGATTTGGGTGGCGGATCTGGAGAAGAGGACACTAAACCCGTTCATCGGAAATCCCGAAGACGACTGCGTAGAAAAGAATTTCGCGAACCCGGAACAGGCGAGGAGAGCGGTGAGCGTCTGGATGAGGAGGATGCCTTTTTTTGAGTTGTGATTTAAAACCAATAAATGTTTTTTATGAAGAGATAATTTTTTATGAAGAGATAATTAAGCAAGTGAAGAAGAAAAGAGGAGAGAGGAAGAAAGGAAGGAAGGAGAGGGAGAGAAGGAGAGAGGAAGGAGAAGGATGAAGAAGAGAGTGAAGCGGGCGAAGGAGTGGAAGAAGGGGCAGGTCGCGGAGATAAAAGAGTCGATTGCAGCCTCCAAGACCGTCGGAGTGGTGAAGATACGAGGACTGGGTGCGAAGCAACTGCAACGGATAAGAAAAGAGTTCAGGGAGAAAGCGAGGTTGCGTGTCTCGAAGAACAGCCTTATTTCCCTTTCGCTGCGGGAGAGTGGAAGCGGAACTGAAAAGGGTACTGGAAGTGGAACTGGAAGTGGAACTGGAAGAGGAATGCAGGAAATGGTGGATTTTGTAGAAGACCAAACGGGTTTGATTTTTACTGATTTGGACGCTTTTGAGCTCTTCAAAGTGCTGGAGGCGGGGAAAATACCAGCGCCGATAAAGGCGGGTGCGGTCGCTCCTCACGAGATTGCAATTGAGGAGGGTCCAACTTCGCTCAAGCCCGGACCGGTTGTAGGGGAGTTGCAGAACTTGGGCATTCCCGCGGGGATTTCGGGCGGAAAGGTAACGATAAAAAAGAGGAAGGTTGCGGTTGCGGAGGGCGAGCGTGTCTCTCCTGGGCTTGCCGAGATGTTGGCGAGGCTTGAAATTTATCCTGTTAAAGAGGGGCTGGACTTGTGTGCCGTCTTTGACTGCGAGTCTCAAGTCTTGTTCACGCCCGAGGTTCTTCAAATTGACACTACGAAGTATTTTGCGGACTTGAAGGAGGTAGCGAGAGCGGCTTTCTCGGTCGCCACGCATATAAAATACGACTACCCCACTCGTTTCACTGTCGGCAGTCTGTTGGCAGAAGCGAGCGTGAAATCGCAGGCTTTGGCTTTGGAAATCGCTTACCCGACGGCGTTGACGATAAAACCACTGCTTCAGAAGGCTTACTCGGACGCCTTGAACCTCTCGGTAAATGCGTGTGTGTACGAGCGTGAGACGGTAGGCTGTCTGCTTGCAAAGGCACGCACGCAGGCGGAGAGTTTGGCTCGTTGTGCTGGGCTGGGTGAAGGAGGAGTAGGTGAGAGAGAGTAGGCAGAGTAGGCAGGGGTGTTGTGGCTGCACTCTGACTACCGCCTGGCGAGGTGGAAGCGGAGGGAGTTGCGAAAGGAACTGGCGTTGGCACTTTATCTAGCGAGGCGTGTTTTTCTCAGGCAAAGCATCCGCCCTTGCGGAGGTGACTCGTTGGGAGTTCGAGGAGGCTCTGGGACAGCGACAGATCCGCCGACGTTGGCAACGATTATTTAAATAGGTTTCTTGCCGTCAACAAAAGGAGGATCCTCCAAACTTACGACACGACCTGGACCTTCGAGACCTTGACAGAGGGGGAGACGAGGTTGTAAATCTGCCTCGTGTCTGTTCCAAACAGTTCCACGCGTCTTAACACCTCTTGCGTGTTGCCCGAGAGCATCACCTGTGCGACTGGGTACAACTCCCCATTTCGAACGCCGAACGCGTTCTGTGCGACGACTGAGAAGTCGCCAGAGGCTCGCGAGGCGGTGTGTGCTCCGATTAAGTCGCTAACAAAAAGACCCTCACGAATTTCGCCGAGCATTTCTTCTTTAGACGCTCGGCTTCCTCTTCGGCTTCCACTTCCGCCGCCCCCGCTTAAAATGAAGTTCGTTGCTCCGGGGCTGGGTAGGTTGTCGAAGCCTCGTGTTGCGTTGCCTGTGCTCTCGGTGTCGTCTTTGGCGGCGGTGTAAGAGTCGTAAAGGAAATTCTTCAGCACTCCGTTCTCGACCAAAGTTGTGGCTTGAGAGGGGACGCCCTCGCCGTCCATTTTTCGGCTGTTCAGTCCCGACGGAGTCGTGCCGTCGTCCACGATTGTGAGGATTTCAGAGCCGACCACCTCCCCTTTTTTGTCGTGGTAGGGGGACTGTTTTCGCTGCACGTTCTCGGCGTTGAGTTGTGGAATTAGGGTGTAGGCGAAGAGGCTTTGAAGGGCGCGGGGCGAGAAGACGACGGGAATCTCGGCGGTCTTTAGTCGCTTGCCACCCAGACTGCCCACTGCCATTTTCACTGCCTCTCTGCCGACCCACTGGAAATCCAGCTCGCTGAGCGCCCTGCTTGCCTTGCTCTCCCAGCCCGAGGTCTCTTCTCCTTTATTTTCGCTCGCAACGACTGCGATTCCAGCGGAGACGAAAGTCCCTGCGTCGCTCGCTTCGACACCTTCGGAGTTCAAGACGAAAGTCTCGCTGTGAGCCGCTGCGAAACTGCCCTCGGTCGGGCTGCATTTCACCCCGCGTTTCACCCCGCGTTTCACCCCGCGTTTCACCTCGCGGCTCACCTCGCACTCCTCCGTCCCTGCCAGCATTTCTCTGCAGCATTTTATCGCGTCCTCGCACCCGCCTTCAGAACCAAGCAGTTCAACAATTCGGGCGTCAAAAGTCTTTTCAGGCTTCGTGTAGCGGTTGCTGCGTTTTCGTTTTGAGGCAGCAGCAGGAGCAGGCAGCCCAGGAAAATCAGGGTCTTGCTCCGAGACCCTCGCCTGTTTTACTGCCTGTTCCACGCATTTCTCGACGCTCGCCTCGTCGAGAGCGGTGGTGTAAGAGAACCCGATTTTTTTTGAAACGACTACCCGCACGCCAACGCCCGTGCTTTTTATGTGCTTCACCTTCTTCACCTCCGACCGCTCAAGGTCGACGCTCAAAACATCGCCCCGCTCTCCGTAAATCTCCGCCTGCTCGCACTCACTCTCCTTCAACGCCCTCTGCAGCATCTTCTTCATAAGGTCAAACATTTTCGTTCTTTGTATTTCTCTTCTCTCTCCTCCTTCTCCTCTTCTTTCTCTTCCTCTTCCTCTTCCTCAGCCTCCGCCTTTTCCTTTTTCTCTTCTGATTCAATAAAATAAATATTAGACGCGATGTCAAGACAAAGACTAAAGAGACTAAAAGACGGCGAGCTCGTGCACCTGTTAGACGAAAAAGGAAAAGGAAGAAGGCACGAGATTTTGCTGAAGGCAGGCTCCTCCTTCACCTTCTCTCGTGGCACGATTTCGCACGACGAAATAATCGGGTTGGCGGAAGGAAGCACGGTGAAGTCCTCGCTCGGCAGGAGACTCGTTGTCGTCCGACCCACGCTGGCGGAGTACGTGGCGAAGATGCGGAAAGGCTCGCAGGTAATTTACCCCAAAGACATCGCTGCGATTTTGATGCTTGCCGACATTTTTCCGGGTGCGAGCGTGCTGGAGGCGGGAACTGGTTCGGGAGCACTTACGCTGGCTCTGCTGCGTGCAGTCGGCACGGCTGGGCGGGTGGTCTCGTACGAAAGACGGCGTGAGTTTTTGGAGGTCGCCCGAAAGAACATTGAAACTTTTTTTGGCAGGGTAGCGGCGAGTGCGGAGAAAGAGGGCTTGGGGTCAGGGTCGCTGGAACTGCGGGAGAAGGACATTTACGAAGGCGTAGAAGAGGAAGAAGGGCAGGGAGAAAAGAGAGAAGGGCAGGGAGAAAAGAGAGAAGGTCAGGGAGAAAAGAGAGAAAAGGAAGAATTTGACAGAATAATTTTAGACCTTTCAGAGCCTTGGCGAGTGCTTCCGCACGCCGAAGAGTCGCTCAGAGACGGCGGAATCCTGCTCTGCTACAACCCCACAGTGCTGCAGATTTTCAAACTTGCGAAGCGGCTTGAGTTGAGGCACGCGAAGAGTTTTCGTGTAACAGGAATTTACGAGGTCGGTCTGCGGGAGTGGGAGGTGAAGGGCAGGAGCATTCGACCCGAGCTGAGAATGGTCGCGCACACGGGTTTTATTTTTGTAGCGAGGAAATGCTCCCCCACAGAATCAAAACTACCGTAAACCGCTTCCTTCAGCCCGCCCAGGCTCGCAGAGAAGAACAAATGACTTCTGCACGAGCAGTCGCTGCAGCCGAAGTTCTTTACGAAATCCAAGCCCTCGCACTCCAACAAGTTCGCCGCGATTTCGCATTCCCTTCTCCTCCTCCCTAACACCGTCTCCGCAAACACCACCTCCTTTACTTCTACCCCAGGACTCGCCAGAAAATAGTCAATGTGCCAGTGCAGTTTTTTGTTCTCGCCGACTGCACGCAAGTGCCGTCCCACTCGCTGCTCCAAGCCCGCGAGTGCAGAGCCGACGTAGGCGTAAAATCCGTTTTTGAACGCAATGCTTCCGAGTTTGCCTACTTTCACTTCTCTGCTTGCACTGTTTTTTATGAGCAGCACGTAAGTCCCTTTCATTTCCCTCCTGCTTTCCTTTTATTTTTATCTTTGCAGATTGGTTTGTCTACTAATTAACAAATCAATGGATTAACGGATAATATAAAACAACTAATTTATTTTATGGTAAAAAGAGATAGGAAGGGAAAGTTTATAATAGCATGCCCAACAGGTTCGTGAAGGATTAAAGAAACCAAAAAAAGCAAGAGGCTTATGAGTGTGGTAAGAAAATTTATTAATTTTTAGACAAACCATTTATGATGATAAATTATTTTAAGCCAATGACGAAAAAAATACTCGAAATAAAAGCCTGGAAAGAGCTTTTAGACCTCAATATGCAGGTTTACCTCTTAACGATTCTATTCTGCATAATTATTACAAAATCTTATAATTATGGCGTAGCAGCAGAAATAACAATACTAATAAGCCTTTTATCATTATATTTGGTCTACACATTCCTCGTTAATGATTACTGCGACATGCCCTTTGACATAAAAGCAGGGAAAAAAAGGGCGATTCACGAAATGCCAAAAATCGTACCTCTTGGAATGCTCATTTTTTTCGTCTTCTTGAGCGTTATTTTGACCCTGCTTCTGATTTTTTGGAACTCTGAACCTCTCTCAGAAGGTCTCTCAGAAGGTCTCTCAGAAGGTCTCTCAGAAGGTCTCTCAGAAGGTCTCTCAAAATATGGAATCTTCGTCCTCCTTTACGGTACCGCTTACTTCCTCGCTACAGTCTACTCCGCGTTTCCTGTAAGGCTGAAGAGCAGGGGCTCGCTTGGCATAATCGACGATGTCTTGATAGAAAAGACGCTCCCTGTCCTACTAATCTTTTCGTTCTTCGAGTATTACAATCTCGAAACGCTCCTTTTAGTCGTTCTTTTCTTGCTGCTGCAGCTGAAGATAATTGTAGAACATCAGATCTTGGACTACGAGGCGGACTTAAAGACTGAAGTTCATACCTTCGTCGTTAAAGTGGGCGTCAAAAAGGCATCGTCTCTTTTAAATGCAGTCCGTGTCTTCGTGCTACTTTTTTTCATCCTCTTTGCAATAACGCTCCTGCTAAAAATCCCTTTTTCTGTGATAATCTTAGCCCCCCTTTTCATAGGCTATTTCGTAATGAAAAAACTTGTCGCAGAGGGGAAGGTCGAGAAGCAGGCGGTGCGTCAGGATTTAAATGTTCCGAAGGAATGGACTGACCGTGTGCCGCTTTATGATGGCTACGTCGTTTCGAGTATGAATATTGTCTCGCTGTTTCTGGCTCTTTTCCTCGCGTTTAAGTCTTATCCTTTTACGGCTTACGGCTCTGCCCTGCCCGCCTTTTTAATCGCCCTCGTCTTAATATCACAGTACTACCTTATCAAAAATATTTACATACCCTTAACAAAAACCGTTATTTCCTGTTAGATAATTTTGTAAAAATATCTGAACTTTCTCCTCGTCAGTCCTCAAACTCGGAAACCAAAACAACGTTCTCTCGTTGTAGTTACAGCCAACTGTTGCAACCTCAGGATTGTCATTTAATTGCCCCAGTACCTTGTAGCCCTCTTTTTCGTAATCAAAAGATGGAAGATATAGAATCTCATCGCCCCTTATTTCCCTGCTTTCTATCCCTTTCAATAATGCATCTCCTTTGGCAAAATGCCAGGAGGATTTGTCTCTCTCCTGCACCTCTACATTGGTGGTGACATTTAGAAGTCTCTTTAAGTAACTTGCATCTCTATTTCCATATTCATCAAACAAACCTGTCCTACCAACAACAAATAAACCCCCCCCTCTCGCACGGTAATCGAGAAGGGCATTTAAAACTTTTTCATCCATTCTTCCGAGATTTACCAACGCTACCACCTTATAACTTTTTAATTTTAATATCTCAGGATTCTTTACTATTTCATCCGTCGCAACCACATCAAAATCCTCTCCTGCTGAGATAAGTAAAGCACCGAGAGCAAGCGGTTCGTAGCCTTTGTAACCAGAAAATACATCTAACTCTTCCGTGCCTCTCCTATAATCAAAAGCACCAGCCATAGGTTCTTCTATTATCGCAATTTCGCTTTTCTCCAACTTTTCCTCCGACGTCGTATGAAAAGTTTTTGCAAAAGTTGCTATTTCCTTATCTGTAAATTCATCTATAAATTCGTCATCATCACTGCCAAGTGCTTCATTACCGGAATACCTGTTCTTTCCTTCCCAGATTACTAACCCGCTACTTGTTCTTCTTGCAAACTCCGAACATTTTTTTATCTCCTCTAAATCCGTGCAGCCCCAATCTTCCCAGGTGATAAAAGCAGGTTTTCCGTGATTTTGGAAGTATTTTATGAAACTGTGGCATATCAGGCGATATAAAGGATTTTCCCAAAATCCGTTCGAGACCCCGGGGTTAAAGAGAACTAAATCAATATATGAAGAGAATGCATATTCGTAATAATCTGTCTCCATTGTAAATCCCGAAGCGAAAGTTGTTAAGGGAAGAGAAGAAGTGCAGAACAAGACATGATTTGGGTCAAGGGTTTTATAGAGTTCTGCAAAGTGGTCTCTTGAACGCTTCTTCTCTTCTAATCTAAAGAATTGCCAGTCGTAGAACTGCCTTCTTTCGTCTCCACCGCTGTTCACATAATCTACCATTTCATTGAAATCATCAATATCTGGTAAAGGTTGCGGTATCTCAGCATTCTCAAAAGTCAGACTTTCATTATTCCACCCCTGCCTAAGTTCGGCGGAGTTATTAGAATATTTGTCCTTAAGGTATTCTCTAAACCTCTGCTCTGCGAATTCTGAGTAATCGTACCACCCCAACGAGCCGTATCTGAGAACAGGACCGCCAGGATAATTATTCTCTTCTGTATATCCAAACCCTAAATTCCAGCCAAGCAACGCGGGATGATTCTTGTATCTTTTGACCATTGCTGTAATGACTTGGTCTGTGTATTTCTCATGAGCGGGCGAATTAAAGCAGGGCATAAAGACTATTTTTCCTGTATTATTTTTTTGAAGATTTGTTTTGTAGTTCTTGAGCCACCACAAAGGCGGTGTGTGATAAACAAAGCAAGGAACTAAATAAACACCTCTACTTTCTGCATAATCAAAGAGCTCATCCAAGAGCGTCCAGTCTATTAGTTCTGCAGCATCTTCTGGCGGCTGCATTGGTTTTATTGCATCAATTAGCTCTTCATACTCTCCCGCATCATATAACTCCCAAATATTAGGCGGCGCTAACTCCAGCGATGTCTTATCCATAAATAACCACCGTAAATCAAGAATTACAAAAGTAAAGTTGTGCTTAGCTGCTTTGTCTATGTATTTTTTCACAGGCTCGACGCTTTCTTGACTCCAAGGCAATAGTTGAGAGGTAGTGTAGAATCCGGTTATCTCTGTCTCTTTATCCCCTACAAAAAGCTCAGGCGTTCCGTTTACAATCTTTACATAACTCTTTTCAGAATTCGCCACTGAAAAAGCTTTTTCAACTTTTACCCCAGGTGGCGTGGAATCGTAGTACACAACGCCAATTACGGCAATTCCACTTGTAATTCCGATTATCAGTAAAGCTAATATAACTTTCACTTTCATTTTATCCTTTTTTCAAAATGATACACTCAGTCTGAAATGAATCTACTTTTCTCCATGCCTCTTCTCCTCCTTCTCCTCCTTCTCCTCTGTTTCCTTCTCCTCCTCTGTTTCCTTCTCCTCCTCTGTTTCCTTCTCCTCCTCTGCTTCCTTCTCCTCCTCTGCTTCCTTCTCCTACTCTTTCTCCTCCTACTCTTTCTCCTCCTTTTTCGTATTCGGCATAAAGGTCAACCGTTATTGAAATCTTCCCTGCGTGTTCCCTAACAGGAAGTATTTTAAATTTGAGCATACGAGTTGAATCGCTATTGAGGGTTAGACTACGCCACGGCTCATCCACAAATATTGTATATTGATCAGAATACACTACAACAGTAAAATTTGTGCGAGAACCCCCCGTGTTCTTCACCCGAACTAACGCGGTAGATACTGCCCCAACTTTCATCACGCTTGGCACGCTCCTCTCGAAAATCTCTTGAGATATTTTTCCGTCTTTACCATCGTCTGATGACAATAATTCTGGAGGTTGCATATTTCTCCTTTTAAAAACAAGACATTTGTAGGGGTAGGTTTGGGAGTGAAAAACGAGTGTATAATCGTCAAATATCGGCTTTGCAGTCTTTCCTTCGAGATAGAAAGAATACAGTTCTTCCACTATTAAATAATGTGGTTTTAAAATATTAATTTTTTCTATATCTACTGTTGCAAGTTCCCCTGAATACTCACTCGCAGGCGTCATAATGAGAAATGAAGTTGCATTAAGGTCGCTAAGGTGTATTGCGTAATCTATAATATTAAATTGAGTAATCCGTCCTATTATAATATGCCCTTCATAGCCGCTCTTACGGACATCGGTTTTTATATAATTTAAGGCACTTTCAGTCCACGAATAATCGCCTTTATCCCAGTAAGGCGACGAAACCGCGGTAACGAAGGAAGAAAACAGCATTATTGTAGTGAGCAGAATTACGAAAAAACTGAAGATATTTTTGTAGTTTTTTCCGCCTCTCGTTCTCAGTCTCGTTCTCAGTCTCGTTCTCAATCGCTCAAAAGATTTTACAGCAAGATGAGAAAGCATTACAAAGTAAAACAGAACTGTGTAGAGCAGATAATATTTACTTACTGAACATCCGAGAAATATGAACATAAAAAAACCCAAAATAAAAATCGTAAGAAAACTACCCTCTTTTTCTCGTTTCGTGAAGTCAAGAAAGAAATAAAGAAGAGTTATAATAAAGAGTAAAAGCGCTGAGAGGAGGAAGAGGGATCTCCAGAAAGGATTTAAACTCTGGTTGCCCCAGGCTAATATCTCTGGTATTTTTATCCCTGCTTTTTCAATTAATTCATTTAAAGGTATTTCGTGAACGCGAGTGGCTGACGGTAGTCTTCCTCCTGCTTGTGCTCCCTTCTCAAATCGTTTCACAGCGTGGTAGTAAATCGGACCTAATCCTACGCCTGTAATCTGAAAACATATCAGCAAAGGGGCGAAGAACAAGAGAGCGAAGAGAAAAGTTATAATTAGCCGTTTATCCAGCAGCGCTTTAAAACTAAACCGTTTTGTCCAAAAAACATATGCAAGTGCAGCAGGCGCCAAAATAAAGGAAATGTATTTCGCATCTATTGCCAGACCAAGCATTATTCCAGCAAGGCAAGCAGATTTTATCTTTTCTTCTGACTGACTCCGCCAGAAGAAGTAAACGAACGCGGTAATAAAAAATAATGTAAGTGCTTCAAACATTATTAAGCGACTGAATAAGCAGTGGTAGGACGAGAAACAAAGAAATGAGGCAGCTAACAACCCTGTTTTTTTATCGTACACCTCTCTTCCAAAAAGATACAAGAAGGGTACAGTTAAACTTCCAAAAAACACGGAAATCATCCTAATAGTCTCTAATTTGCCATCAAAGAGCAAAGAAACCACTGCTTCAATATATGAAAATAATGGATTTACATATTTAAATACTTCTGCAACAGGTGTAAAATTGTTCGCTAAAACTGTACTTCCCAGAAAATGATATCCATACTCGTCAGGATACATACAAGCAGTAGAAACGCCCGCTGCTCGTATTAAGAATGCCACAGAAAACAAACTAAGAATTATTAAAATATCTTTTCCCCTTCTCTCCGCTATCATTCCATTTTTTTAACCCTTAAATACCAGCCTACACCCACAAATCTAAGAAAACCGTTTTTATTAGATATTTTAGATATTTTTTCGCTTACTGGCTGCCATATTTTAAAAATACCCATTAGAATTGGAGTGGGCAGGAAGAGAAGAGGACCCCAAAGTTCAAAAGTGGTCTTGACCTCAATTACCCGTAAGCCACACCGTTCAATAATTTTAAGCAGCGAGAAGTAGTTAAAGAATGTGTGGTGAGGCATATTAGCACCAAGCAGCGTAAGAATTTTCCGCCCGAAAATCTGTGTCCAACTCATCGGGTTTAAATAATTCTCAACATTAAAATATATTATTCCATCCTGCTTCGTTATTCTGGCTAACTCTTTCAACGCTTTTTCTACACCTTGCTGACCTCCTGGCAAGTGAAATATCGTGCCAACGCAAAACGAAATATCAAAACTCTCTTCTTTGAACGGTAAATTCATTATGTCCGCTAAGGTTAAATCTACCCTTCTGCCGTTTAGTGCAGTTTTAGCGCTTTCTAAAACGGCTCTCGATAAATCAACGCCGATGACTTCTGCACCTAACTCTGAAAAAAGCGACGAAAACCTCGCAAGTGGTCCAACCCCGGCATCAATAATTCTTTTACCCTCCACTCTTAATTCCTTTGCTATTTCCTCATTAGCCTTTTTTACGTGCTCTCTTGCCTCGCTTTCCTTTAGTATTTCCTTTAGCCGAGTTCCCTGCAATCTTCCAAAAACAACATCCTCCGGAGGCTCCTCTCTCGCTCTCTGTTCCCAGATCTCTTTGATTTTTTTGATTTTTGCCATATTTAGCACCTTAAAAATTTAGGCAGCACGTCAGCAAGTGTCTTGTAAAAAGGTCGCTGGAATAACAACGAATTTTGAATAGCACAGGTTAAGGTGCAGCCCTCGCACTTGCTACGCACCTCTTTCATCTTCGCTCTCCCCTGCTCGTGCATCTTAAAAATGTCGTCTTTCAAGATGTTTCCCACGAAAGAGAGTAAGGAACTGCAGCCGCTTAAATCTCCGCTCGGACCCAGAGTGTAGTAAAGAGCGAACGGGTGGCAGGGGAGGTTGCAGTCAATCGCGGTCTTTCCCTGCAGGAAATGAGGCAGCAACTCAAGATATTCTACAGGATTTTCAATGAAACGCCTTTTTCTTTGCTTCAACTCAAGAATTGTTTTCCCTACCTGCTCCGCACTTTCTGCGTCTAAGGCGAGTTCTCTGACGTGGTCGATTGGGAGGAAAGTAATGAAGTCAGAATGTGCCTCTGTCCTTGCAAATTCCAAGACCTTCTCCACCTCCTCGTAGTTCATTTTGTTGATCGTGGACACGACACCCACTACAGCCCCGGAATATTTCTTGAGCAGTTCTACGGCTTTTACCGCCTTTTCAAAAGTATTCCGCCCTCTTATTCTGTCGTGCGTCTCTTTCAGCCCGTCAAGAGAAACTCCAATCCTGTCAAAACATCTTAAAGATTTCGCCCTCTCTTTTGTCACCAGCGTGCCGTTCGTGTCCAACGAGACATACATATTTTTGCTTTTTGCATACAACGCGATCTCCTCAAGGTCTTCTCTGAGCAGCGGCTCACCACCTGTTAGGTGCAGCAGGGAAATTCCGAGCCTGTTCAACTGTTCGACCGCGTATTTTGCCTGTTCTGTGTTGAGGTCGCTACCAAGCCTGTTCCAATATTCTTTCCGTTCACGGTCGTCTTGGTAAGGAGATTCCACAAAACAGTGCTTGCACCTGAGGTTGCACTGCAGCGTTACGACATAAACGCAGAAAAACGGTTTTGGACGACCCAGTTTGTAAGCCAAATAACTCGTGCCTGTTTTCCGTAACACATTAAATTTCGCTATCGTTTTCATACTCGTTTATTTTTCCTTTTTACTATTTGCTTTATCTGAGGTTTCATTATTTGAGATTTCATTTAAATTATATTTTAAGGTTCGACTATGAAAATCGCACTGCTAACAACCTGGTTCCCTCCCTTCATCGTCGGGAGCGGTAACAGGTTCTATGAAATAGGCAAGAGGATTTCAAAGAAGCAGAAACACGAAGTCCACATTTACACCACAGGCATAAAAGGAAGCCCAAGAGAAGAAGAAATGGACGGGATGTTTATTCACAGGGACGGAATTTTCGACACTTCGAGGAGTATTGAGAAGGAGTCGTCTTTGCATAATCTAAAATTTAGCACGCGTTTATTGCGGGAAATAAAGCAGAGTGCAGGTTTTGATATAATTGATTGTAATATCGTATCAAAGATGCTGCCCTATGTTGCTTACTGCATTTCAAAATCTACGCACTCGTCACTTATTGAGACTTGGCACGAGGTGTGGTACAAAGAGAATTTTACGCAATACAACGCGGTTGTAGGCTTGCCGGGGTTTTTCCTCGAGTTAGTTATGCCAAAGCTGTCAGAGATGAATGTCGCAGTCTCAGAGACGACAAAGAGACGGCTGGTCGATCTGCTCAGAGTGAATCCTGATAAAGTTGTTGTGATTTCAAATGGCGTGGATCTAAAGAGATTTAAGGAGAGGTCAGGAGAAAAAAAGTATTGTCGGATTTTATATGTCGGGAGGTTGGAGAGCCACAAATGCGTGGGCAGGTTAATTCTGGCTTACAAGCGACTAAAAAAAAAACATCACGGCATTGAGTTGGTCATCGTGGGGAGTGGTCCAGAAAAAAAGTCGCTCCGGAGGATGACAAAAGAGTTAAATCTTGAGGTAGAATTCTTAGAGCCGCTACCTTACGAGAGGTTGGTAGAACTGATGAAATCTGCGTGGGTGCTGGTGCTTCCTTCGGTGAGAGAGGGGCAAGGAATCGTGCTGTTGGAGGCGATGGCTGCGGGGACACCGCCAGTCGCGGTAAACGCACCAGGAAGCGGCGTGGTTGACGCTGTTACAGACGGTTACAACGGCTTGCTCGCACCGTCGGCTGGAGAAAGAGAACTCGAGAGTGCAATCGAGAGGCTCTTGACGAACGAGGATTTGTATGAAAGGTTGAGGAAAAATGGGTTAGAATTTGTGAAAAAATATGACTGGGAAGTAGTAGCGAAGAGGACTGAGGAGGTTTACGAGCAGGCTCGAGCTGCGAGGGCGAGAGCGAAGAAGGGCAGGTTTTAAGTCAGGTTTATTTATTTAGACGACAGAGCCTCGAGAATGTCGTGCGGGTTTGGGGGGCAGCCTTTTATGTGCGTGAGGTTGTTCTTCTTCGCAATCTCTCTGGTGCAGTCGCCGAGGCAAATTACCTTTCCGTGCTGCTCCGGTATTTTCGCGTGCTTTCCCTGAATTACATCAAGCCTCTTGAAGAGGGCGTAGTACGAAAATCTCGGTACGAACCGGAGCCAATATTTCGGGCTGCGGACTCCTGTCTTCACAGCCAACGAGAAGGAATCAATGCACATCGAGCAGGCGTAGGGGTTCCGCCACGAGTAGACATTTAAGATGTTTCCGTATTTTTTATTCGCCTGTTTGAACTTTTTTTTTACCCCTCCTTCTTCTTTTTCTTCTTTGACTTTAACACCAAATAAATTCAGCTTCGCAGGACCGATTTTCTGTTTCCGTCCCGCTCTAATGTGTTCAACGCTCTCGGGCTTTACGCCCATAATTTCGCAGCACGCAGTGTCCACTTCTAAAAGATTTGTTCCGAGAACAAGGACGCCAACTCGCTTCTTCTTGCCGTTCAGCGGTCCTTCGCCCTCCATTCCTTCAACGCCGTCAACAACAACCAAGTCCGGCTTCACAACCTTCGCCAACTCTACTAACGGCTCGTGCAAGCCCAAGTTGTGAAAACGCTTCTTGTCGGAGTTCAGGAGAAGCCCCTTTTGGTTCTTCATTGAAAGCGTCACGACGGTCTGCCCGTGCGTTTTCATCTTCGGCAGATTTACATACAAGTCCGCGTCAAGAACGATTTTCGGGATTTTCAGGACGCCGTATTTCCACCTTAACTCTGTGCGTTCTGCTTTCTTGAGGCTGTTGTTTAGGCTGTTGAGGTTCACGAGGTTCACCCCCTTTCTTGCCGCCAGCTCGCTGTACCCCGAGACCTCAAAGACCCTGCTCTCGTCTGCCCCTAACCCCGAGCCTTCTGCGATTGTGATGTTTCGGGTCTCAAAGCCGTTCTCTTCGAGGACGCTGATCGTTGCTTCGACGACCGCGGGGTGAGTAATTATTGCAGAGCTTGGTTTTGCGGGAATGACAATATTTGGCTTTAGGACTGCGGTTCTTTTAGTTCTGTTCTGCAAGTCCAACCCTAACTCTTTAACTGCACTGCCGATCAAACGCTCTAACGATTTTACACTGTATTTCTTGGCTTCAACAACTTTCACACTCATTTCTTCCCAACCTTCTCCGCAATCAAATAAGGGTGGTGAGCGACAAAAGTCTTGAACGCCGACGGTGCTTGCTTCTCGATTAAATTGTACCAAATTCTGAATAAGAGCAGTGCAAACCTGTCCTTCGGGCACGCTTCCCCCGCCGCTTTAACCGCGTTTAGGTCGCTCAACAACTCGCCGAGTGGCTTGAGTTTGACCGCGGGTCTAAGTTCGTGCCACTCCTCTCTCCCCTTCTCTTTCCCTCTCCCCTCCTCTTTCCCTCTCCCCTTCTCTTGCGTCTTTTGACTCTGCTCTCGCTTTAGCATTTCT
>Ga0190347_1000329_pt1 | contig 15565 bp, 26 predicted proteins | sample 48721356_MG_FD_161652 | JGI IMG/M metagenome (GOLD analysis project Ga0190347, IMG submission 161652) | Hydrothermal vent microbial mat bacterial communities from Southern Trench, Guaymas Basin, Mexico - 4872-13-5-6_MG | ecosystem: Environmental > Aquatic > Marine > Hydrothermal vents >...
CATCCCCTGAAATTTTTCTATTCCAGGTATTTTAGTAAAATTATTTTTAGACATATTTTTATGCCTCCTTTATTTAATACATTATTTATTATCGTTTTTTATAATCTCCCCAATCTACACTATAAAAAATAGCTTTGTGATTTACCCATCTAGCAAGGTCTTTTTGTATTTGTGAAGGAATTGTTCCTTCCTGGTCTCTATAAGGTTGTGCATAAACATCTACACCAAGACCTTTAAGAAAACGAATTCTATCAATAGAATCTTCTATATCATTTGTAATTAGTGCATAAACTACATACGTTCTAGGAGACACATTGTGCCATCTTAAAAGTTCAACAGCTTTTTGTACTATAGGTTTCATTGAAGCCATATCACAAGCAAGTCTAACTGGTTTCCACCATTTTACTTTAGATAATAACTTAGCTATTTTATCTGTTATTAATCTAGCATCTAAACCTTGACAGAAATCTATTTTTAAGTTTAATCTTGCTATTTTTTCTATTTGTTTTATACCCCAATCACAAGCTAAAACATTATTATCTAATAACATAATTTTATCATGTCTAGCAAATTCTTCTATATCCATATAAGGCTTAATTTTTCCTTCTTTTTTAGGAACAATACACCAGGGACAATTTCTAATACATCCACGAGTTAAAAACCCAATAGAATAAGTAACATTTGGATAAAGAGAATAATCCGGACATAATTTATCAATTTCTTCTGGTAATTTTTTTTGTAAATCATAACCTGAACCTCCAATTTCTGCATTTTTAGGTAAGGCAGGTATTTTTGACCATGAAAAAACTGTAGAAGCATATATTTTATCAAAAATACTTGCCATTAAAGGATTTGTAAGTACTACTTCATTTCCTTTATTTTTATAATATGTAGATATTTTCATCAAAGCTAAGTTAGGAATTTTTCCGTCTATATCAATTAACCCTATTTTCATTTTCCTCACTCCTCACTCATCTATTAAGGATGGTTTGTTTTTTATTTGTACAATTTGATATGTAATATGATTTAAATTATTGTCATAAATTTCAAGAGTATCAAAATTTGTTCTATCTACATGTGTTAAAGATAAATATTTTAAACCATTTACGGCTTCTTTTTCTAGTTCATCTAGAGCTTTAATAGCACCAGACAATCCTTTACAGAAACTATATATACTAGCTATTTTAGCATTATCTTCTTTCATTAAAATGATATGGTCGTAATAAAGATAAGGAACTATTTTACGTATTTTTACATTATTTTCCAGTATTTCAACTTCTGTATCTATATCTAAAACTTCTATTACTGCTGTGGGAGCGTTTTTTCCATCCAGATGTATATCACATGAAATAACATTTGTCATTTCATAACCTTCCGGAGTTATTATTTTTTTATTTTTGTATCCATCTGTTATTATTTTATATTTTTTCACACACATTCCTCCTCTCTACTAATTTCTTGTTATTCATCATATATATTATCCATTCTTTTGGAGTTCTATATCTTATGTAGCGAATACCAAAATAAATACTATTCCAATCTTGTAAAACATTTTCAGTTATATATGAAGGTTGTTCAGGTGGTGTTTTGCTAACATATGCTGTAAACATTGCTAACCAAAACATATCTGAAGATAAAAAACTACACAACAATTCTTTTAGTGCTGCATAAACTGCTTCTTTCCTATATTTTTCTTCAAACAATTCCCAAGATGTAGTAGTGTAACAATAAGCATGTCTTGAATATATTAAAGGATACCCATCTAAAAAAGGTGCAAAAGTGGTTTCATTTGTTATAAAAGGATTTGCTTTACTTAAATACTTTCTAACGTATCTAATTTTGTTTTTATAGAAATCCTCACTATAATGCCATAAAAAGTCATCTGATATTATTTCTACACTACGATCTTTTAATATATTATAGCCTCTTTTATCAGAATATCTACTATAATATTCACAAACAGAATCAGCTAACATATTTACTATTGCGTCTTTATAAGTAAATAGGCTTTTGTTTTTTATTATCTCTAAATCATTTTTGGTTAACATTATTATTCCTCCTTTTTTAAATATTTTTATCTAAACGTATAATAGGACTTACATTTGCTATTTCGCTTTGTAATTCTTTATTATTATATATTAATGGTTTATCAGGAAATTTTATTCTTCCTTCTAATATATCACGTTTATATGTGGCATAAACACTCATAAGTGTACTAAATACATGGATATTAGGTTCATAAAGAAAGAAATAAGTATGGTAGTCATTAATATTATAAATTATAGAGAGAGAGGCAGCAACAGCGGGAGACCTACTAATACCTGCATTACAATGAATAATAAGAAGGTCAATTGTATTTTTATATTTCTCTACAAAATTTAAAATTTGTAAAGCATGTATGTAAGAAAAAAGCACTTTATTTTCTTCGGGTTCTGTAATATCATCAACAGAAAGCGTAAGAACATCTACTAAATAAGAACTATCTTGATATTTAGGAAACGTTTCATTTATGCCTCTAAGCCCAATAATTGCATATGGTTTATCATAAGTTGCAAATCGAACTTGTGCTTGCGACATAATTAAAATATTAAACATATTAACCCTCCTTTTAATGTTTTCTTCTTTTTTTCTCTATTTCCTCATGATATTTTCTTCTTCTTTCCACTATTTTTTCTTGCATTTTTTTTATTAACTGATTATGTAATTTGCCTTCAATATCTGCAAACCATAGAAGAGCAACCAAACTACCCATAAACATAAGTAAGAATAATTCAAAGTTTACAAAAAGTAAAAAAATACTACCAAAAAACACATAAAACAAAATTATTTGAGCACGTTCAACTTGTTTAAAAGTCATTCTTTATCTAATGTTTCCTCATGTATAGCTACAATTTGATATGTAATTATATGCCTATCCTTAGTAGTTATTTCAATTATATCATATCCTTTTTTATTTATACCAAGTACACCTTTAGATTCTGCTTCTATTATTGCATTATCTAATACGCTAAATGCTGAATTAATATCTCTGCAAAACTTATAAATATAAGCAGGTTCAAAAGTATCATCTTTTTTTATAACCAAATACTCATATATGCTTTTCTTTTTTATATTTACTTTATGTTCTGGAACTAATATTTCCTCTTTTGTATTCAATATTTTTATAGTTGCTGAATGAAGATCTCCAGCCTCCATATGTATATCACAAGAAATAACATTTGACAATAAGTTTCCATCAGGATCATATATACGTACATCGTCATGTTGTTTAGACTCAATTTTATAATACCTAAATTCCATAATAATACCTCCTTTTTTTTGTTATGGTAGAATACACAAAATTAATTGTTGTTAACATCAATCAGTTTCATCTGGCAATGGACAATCTTTCGGGATTGGAAAATTAAATGGCTTTCCTGTTTTCTCAATTTTTTTTATCTCGTAATCGTTCCATAATCTTTTTTTCAATAATGAGCAATTGTATCCACTATCTTTGCTGCAGTCATAATATGGGTCATATTCTAAATACGGACAGTCGTTACAACGTTTTATAATTTTCAAAAGTATCTTTGACATATTGCCACCTCCTTTGTTTTCAATATTCCTCTATCAGTTAAATCATACTAAAAATCACGAGAAAGAATAAACTCTACATTAGCTTTAAATTTCCACTCCATTATTTTTCCTCCATTATCCATTAGTAGTAAAATGGTTTTGTGAATAAATAACGACATGTCCACAAGATGGACAACGTATATCATCATATAAAACAAGGTGAGTAAGTGTATTCTTATCAGCTATAACTAAAGTACCACAATAGGGACAATATATACTATTAGGATTTCTTTGTGGCTCTGTACAAGGCACACTAATTGGATCACCCCATTTTATTGTTATATCAGAAGGATTTTGGAAATCTCTTACAAGTACGGGAACAAATTTATAAAGTTCAGGTACTGTTATAGATAGTATTTGATAAACTATATGTTCTTTTTGTTCTTCTATAATAACAAAATCTTTCATAGGTAAAATAATATTTCTTTTATTTGTATTTTCTTTAAGATAATCAATAGCCTCATCTAAGTTTTCAAATACTTTCAATACCTTACTTTTTGGTAATTGATTATCTGATATTATGGTATATATTACTGCAAAAACTTTACGTTCTATCATATTCATACCTCCTTAATATCTTATATATTTTTTTATAACGAACCATCCCCCATTAACATGCAAAAGGATCTATACGTTTATAAATTGCATCTATATTAACTTTTCCCTTAAATTGTTCGTCAAGTAAACCAGCTTCTTGTGCCAATTTTACTAATTTTTCTTGAGGAATTTTTGCATAAAAATTTCTTATAGCTTCTTTTGCTTCTTCAGAGGTCATTTCATGAATAAACTTTTTCACATTAAACCACTTCCTTTAAGATATTTTTTTATTTCTTAATTTTTTTAATTTTTCTTTTATTTTTTCTGCTTCTTCTTTTGATATATAAGCACAAAAAGGACTTTGTATTGATAGTGTTTTTTTAAATTCAGGAAGAGCTTCTTCTATAGTCCAATCTAAAAATTCATAATCTTCATCTAAAGATTTTAAATCAAATTCATCAGAGTAAAGACATATAGTTTCAATACCAGCTTCAGCCCAACCTATAGTATATTTTAAATCTGGAATAATATCTTTTAATTCAGCAACAAGTATTTCTGCTATTTTTCTATTTAATTTTTCGGCTTCTTTTAATTTTTTATCAGCTTGTTTAAGTAAGTCTCTAAATGTCATATTCATACCCCCTTATTATTTATTTTTAAGTAAACCCATTTAATACCATCATGGTCTAAGTCTCTCATTACATTTTCTAGGTCATTAAGAAACTCTGTTTCTCCACAAAGATATGTAATATCATTTATCCAATCTGCAAAATCAAGGGGGTTAAATTTATCTAACTCTACTTCTCCTATTGTTGATTCTTTTATAACTTCTTTAATAAAATTATTTAAAGCAGGGGAAGTTTCCATAATTATTATATCTGGTTTATTTGAATTGTGTATGAAATTTGCGTTAAATTTTTTAAATTTTTCAGCTTTTTCGGCTAATTTGTGTGTAAAGCTGTTTTCTAAAAATTTATTAACAAATTCTTGAAATTGAGTAGCTTTATCTATAAGCATATTTACACCTCCTTAATTTTTATATTTTGTTTGCATTTTATAGCAAAGGTAATGTAGTTGTTTGTTAAATCTTCATAACCTAAGACGCTGTCTATAAAATCAGGTACTATACATAATGAAAAAATTATTGCTTTGCTATGTGTTTTATTTAGTATTTGCTTAATGCCATCCTCAAGCGCTAATAATATCATTTGTTTATTTTCTAAAGCATCATAAGAAACTTTAAATCTATAATAAATTTTTTTACTATTATAAAATCCCTCTTCGTTTTCAAATACTTCTTCTTTTTTAGGTTTTTTTAGAAATGGTATTGTGTATTTAGGAGCTTCCTGTATGCGCAACTCATCATCAACTACATAAAAAATTGTATCTTTAGTTATTTGTTTTGACATACCATAATCCCCTTTTTTCATTAATTTAAGCTCTTCTATAGTGTAATTGTATAAATAATTACTTAATGTTTCAGCTATTGTTTTAGAGTAATCTTTTAATTCCATGTTTATTCCTCTGTTTGTTCTAAAAACTTTAAATTTCATACATTTCACCTCTTTTTTTATAATAAACATAATATTTCGTATGCTTAGTTTTTTTCATTAAAACAAACTTCTCATTTTTTTTGTCTTTAGCTTTTATATACATAGTCCTTTCTGATAATTAATCTTCGTCCATAGCTCTATCTTCTGTACGCTCAATATGTAGCACAATCTTTTTACAGAAGTTTTGTATTTCTGGATCGTCTATATCTTTCTCTCTTTCATCCTCATTATTTTCTTCAATTATTTTTACTTGCCCTTTGCGATTAGCTACTAACCAAATTTTAGGGTTTGTATCCATTAAAATTTGTACAGCTTTAAGAAGTCCATCATATCCTACTACTTTAAAATACACAAAATAATCAAGTTGAATAGCATTGTCAAGAAAGCCCTCAACATCTCCTTTAGTTGCATATTCCTTTAAATTTTGCTCAAACTTTAATATTGTCATTTTTTATTCCTCCTTTATTTTTAATAAAACCTACCGGGCGCTCAACCGAATTCGCCCGGCAGGCGCTTGCAATACAGCCAGTCCTCTGACACCTGATGCACAAGGCTCAAGGCAAAAGACTGACCCTTACCGTCTAAAATTGCATAGGCATTTGACGGCAAGAGGCATATTGTGTCGTACGACTTGGATAGTACACGCCTATGCTGGTATACCCGGCAGGAATCGAACCTACGACCTACGGATTAAAAATCCGGTGCTCTACCAACTGAGCTACGGGTATAAACCAAATTTTTTATGTGCAAATTTTACAGCTTTATCTGTTGCTTCTTTATAAGTCAAATTTTTCTAAAGGAATAATTACTTTACCGTACATTCGATTAAATGGAATACTTATATATAACTCATCTATTAAAAGTTCTTTGTTTGGCGCAGAATATAGCTTTGTTTTTATCTCTCCATAAATATTTTGTTGGTGTAAAACTACATAATTATATTTATCAAAAACTTCTGTATCTAATTTTTCCTCATCTTTTTTTAAAAATACTATTGTAAAATTAGTAGTATCTATTTCTACAAAAATATAAGAAGTTTTTTCTTCTTTATTTTTAGTTTTAATAATATAATTAATTTTAGTTATATCTTTCAATTTGTAATCAAGAAGTATAGTTTGTATAAAATTCATAAAAACATCCTTTTCTGCTAAAAAATATTTATTTGATGCTAACAATGCTCCTATTTGTAAATTCATAAATCTTGGGTCTATTTCACTATCACAAAACTTTTCATAACCTTCGGTTTCTTTTGCCAAACCTTCATAAGTACTTGAATATTTATCCATAAATATACCTCCTTTGGTTCTAATTAACTACCAAAATTATATAATGGTAGTTGCTTCGATCTTTATTTTTCTGAACTAAACATAGCTCCTATAAGATGCACAACAATACTAAGCCCTAAATAATTCCAGTATGTAAATTTATAAGTAAATTTAAAACAATATGCTAAAATATTTGTTATTATCCAAATGGCAAAAGGATATAAAACAAACAAGTTCAAAAATAATGCAAACAATAACCAAAAAATAACTTTAAAAGTACTATCAACATTAAAAGAAAATTTGAAACCTAAAAGATTAATTTTCATTTCTTGCATAAAATTACCTCCTTCAAAATATTTCCTTTTTAATATCTTTAATTTTATAAGCTACCAATTTAAATAATTGATTAAAATTTATTATAGGCTTTTTATACTTTTTAATTATATTCCAGGACTCTTCAGTAATTAATGTATAAAAAACCCTATTCAAAAACTCTGGAATATACTTGCTATTCCAACCACCTTTTACATTTACTATTTTTGCATATTCTTTTTCAACAAATGCTTTAGTTACAAAATCTTCTACAATTCTCTCTTCAACAGTTAATTTATTAGATTTTTTCATAGTTTTGTTATTATGTACAGCTTTAAATTCTGAAGTTATAATTTTTGCCCATGTTTGTCTTCCATATTTATTTATAAAATCATAGTTTTTTATTACTATGCCTTCACCTAAACCAGAATTTTCTTTAAGCAAAAAATCTGTTTTATCTAAAAGAGCTGTTAATTGTTCATATGTTGGATTTTCTATTTTAGCTATTAAAGGAATATAATCTAAATTAAATTCTTCAAGTAAAGGCACATATTCTTCATAAGGCAAATACTTAAATGAACCATCCCTAGATTCTTCTATAACATCAAAAATATAAAAACGATTCCAAGCGTCATCACGATATGTTTTTATCACATTACGTACAAGCCATTCACCATACAATCTATGATTTGGATGCTTTTCTAAATAATTTTTTAAAGAATCTTTTAAAAGCACATATTGATAAAAACCATGATTATCTTTTTCTAATGTTAATTCTCTTTTTCTGCTTCCTGCTCGTATCTCTCCTATATTATCTAAATAAACAACACCGTTTGTACCATCAATTTTTGGAAATATGTAACAAATGCCTTTTTCAATACCTTCAACTTCTTCAGTTCCCCAACGTTCCACATGTTGATATTTTCTGAATTTCATATACACACCTCCTTTTAATCATTATAAATTATGTCTTATTAATTTAATTGTTTTTTAATCTAATATAGTTATTTTAAATGCCCGTATTTTTTTGCCTTTATATACTATTCGTGCTACGTCTTTATAATAAACTTTAACTTTAATTATCTTTGATGGTTTACTTCGTCCATATTCTTCTGCATAATTTAACGTTCCACAACCAAAGCCAAAACTATTTTCAATACTTGATGTATCCGCCCAAGTTTTATATGTTTTACCTTTTTTGTATTTATATTGGCTATTAAATAAAGATATTCTATCTGTTCTGATAGCTTTATATGCTATGAAATAATTATCATAACATTCATATAATCCTGTAGTTACTATAGCTTCTTTCTTTTCCTCAGGTGTTTTGTAATGCCACGAATCTTTTATTAAATCTAAATTTAATTTGTCTTTGTATTTTTCTATGAAAGATTCTGATAACTTTTGGTGTTTTGATATACACTCCCAATTTACCTTATCAGCATATTTTTCTATAAAAGATTCTGATAGTTTTTGGTATGCTGACACAAAATCCCAATATACTTTATCAGCATATTTTTTCATGAAAGATTCTGATAGTTTTTGAAATATTGATATATACTCCCAATTTACTTTATCAGCATGTTTTTCTATAAAGGGTTCTGACAGTTTTTGATATGCTGATATATAATCCCAATCTACTTTATCAATATATTTTTCTATAAAAGATTCTGACAGTTTTTGATGTGCTGATATAAATTTCCAAATAAGTTTATCAGCATATTTTTCTATAAAAGATTCAGATAGTACTTGGTGTTCTGATATATAATACCAATCTACTTTATCAGCATATTTTTCTATAAAAGATTCAGATAGTATTTGGCATTCTGATATATAATACCAATTTACTTTATCAGCATATTTTTCTATGAAAGATTCAGATAGTACTTGGTGTTCTGATATATACTCCCAATTTACTTTATCAGCATGTTTTTCTATAAAAGATTCTGACAACTTTTGATTCCCTGATATATAATTCCAATCTACTTTATTAGCATATTTTTCTATGAAAGGTTCTGACAGTTTTTGATATGCTGATATATATTTCCAATTAAGCTTATCTGCATGCTTTTCTATAAAAGATTCTGACAACTTTTGATATTCTGATATATGTTTCCAACTTACTTTATTAATATACTTCTCTATAAAAGGTTCAGATAATTCTTGTTTAATTGATATAGCGTACCATTCTACTTCATCTGCATGCTTTCCTATAAATTCCTCACTTAATTTTTGATTAATTGATATGAGTTTCCAACATAATTTATCAGCATATTTTTCTATAAAAGGTTCAGATAGTTTCTGATATACTGATATATACTCCCATTTTACTTTATCAGCATATTTTTCTATAAAAGGTTCAGATAGTTTTTGACGTGCTGATATATATTCCCAGTCTACTTTATCAGCATATTTTTCTATGAATTTCTCACTTAATTTTTGGTATATTGATATACATTCCCAAATATAATCATAATCATATTGTGCTATTATTTCTTTTAATTCTTTTTCCGTAAATTTTTCCGTTGTTAATAAATTTTTTATATTTTCCATACAAATACCTCCTTTTTAATTTAATATTTCTATTTTAAATGCCCGTATTTTTTCACCATTATACACTACTCGTGCTACGTCTTTATAATAAACTTTAACTTTAATTATCTTTGATAAATAACATTCCCCATAATTTTTGACATGCCAAAATGTTCCACAACCAAAACCAAAACTATTCTCACTACTAGACGTATCCGCCCAAGTTTCATATATTTTTCCTTTTTTATATTTATACTGACAATTAAAAAGAGATAATCCATCACGTCTTACTGCTTTATATGCTATGAAGTAATTATCATAACATTCATATAATCCCGTTTCTAATATTTCGCTTTTCTTTTCTTCTTTTGTTTTATAATGCCACGAATCTTCTATTTCTATTTTAAAAATTAAATCAAAAGCATACTTTTCTATAAATTTCTTTGATAATTTTTGGTATCTTGATATAAGAAACAAATCTATTTTATCACCATGTTTTTCTATAAATGGTTCTGATAATTCTTGAAATATAGATATAGATTTCCAATTTACTTTATCAGCATGTTTTTCTATAAAATTTTCAGATAATTTTTGGCTTATAGATATATTTTCCCAATCTATTCTATTTGTATATTTTTCTATAAAAGATTCTGATAACTTTTGATATAATGATATTTTTTCCCAATCTACTTTATTTACGTATTTTTCTATAAAATTTTCAGATAATATTTGATGTTGTGATATCCATTTCCAATTTACTTTATCTTCATGTGCAGCTATAAAATTTTCAGATAATATCTGAAATTTTGATATATATTCCCAATTTACTTCATTTTTATGCTTATCTATAAAATTTTCGGATAATAGTTGACATTGTGATACATAATTCCAAATAAATGAATCATGATATTCTTTTATAAATTTTTCTAATCTTTCTTCTGTAAAATTATTTATTACCAATACGTTTGGTATATAAAGCATATGTATACACCCTCTTTTAAGTATATAAATTGTGATATATGTTATATTCAAATAAATTTTTCATTTTTTCTAATAACTTTTTTTCTATTTCTTCTACTTCCTTTTGTGTTTCTAATTCTAAGTCTACTACAATATCAAATACATTTTTTTTCGTTCCATTATAATCTAATTTTTTTTCATCATATGCACAAACAGTATAAAAAGCATCTGTATCATATTCTGGAAGACCATACTTTTTTAATTTAACGTCCATTTTTGCTTTGTATATTTTATCTAGATTTGCGTAATCCTCAAAAGTACGTGCAAGATTAAGTAATATATCCTTAAATTCATTAGTATTTTTATCACATTCATAAAGAATAATTTTATCTCCTTCTATCTTTTTTATATGTACAATTAAATTTTTATCAGTAAAATATATAAGCCAATTACTTATTAATTTTGCTAATGACGTGTTCATATCAATAGTATCTTCAATTGAAAACCCCCATTTCATACGTTGCTTTTTACATTTTCGTTTATAAACAAAATCTTTATATTTATCTCTTATTTCTTGATATAAACATTTAATTTTCATTTTTAATTTTTTTAACATATAAATGTTTTCTTTTTTCACTTCTATACCTCCTCATATTCCAGTAGATCCAAAACCTTGGTTTCCTCGAATTGTTTCTTCTGAAGGGTTTCCTTTTGTAAAACTAGCATCTAAAGCAGCTACAAATAAAGGAACAAATTGAGCTATTCGCATTCCTTTAATTATCTTTATGTTATGTGCACTATTGTTCATAATTACAACTTTTATTTCTCCTCGATATTCACTATCAATAACTCCAGCTAAAACATCTAAACCGAATTTTGCAGACAAACCAGACCGAGGTTTTATAAATCCAACTACGGCAGGACTCATAACTACTTTAACCCCTGTTGATACTGTTTTATGTGTATGTGGATAAATAACAACATCTTCTTTTGCTTTTAAATCAAACCCCGCATCATTACGAAATTTTTTGTAAGGTTTAAATTCTTCTTTTTCATAATAAAATTCAACTAAACTCATATATTAACCTCCCTTTTTTTTGAAATTTCTTCCCACAAAGATTCAAAATCTTCTAATCCAGTTGGCATGTCATCTAATAATCTTAAAGAATTTATTGCATATCCTGCAATATCTATTAAAGCATCTCTGATTACATTATTGATTTCTTCTTCTCTGTCAAAAAAAGCTGTTCTATCATCAACTGATGAAGCTTCATTAAGTTCGTTGTATACCTTTTCATATTCCAGAATAGCTTTTTTTATTCGTGCTATTTTGTCTTTAATTCTAATAATTATTCCTAATAAACCACTCTCCATTAAATTTAAGTCTCCATATTTTTCATTCCTCTTTTCTAAAATGTCTGTAATTTGGTCAATTATCTGTTGCACTTTTGTTCTAAAATCATTTCCCATATACATACCTCCTTTTAATAATATTTTCTTTTAGGATATTCATATTCTCTACGAACATAATTAAATGAAGAACGAGGAACTAAATAACCTACAATACGAACAAATTCATCAATCTTTGGTTGCCCACAAACAGGACATACATTAGTTCCTACAAAAGAATGTCCATTTACACACACATTAATTATAACATTAAAAGCAAAATAAATAACACCGTTATTAGCTATTGTTTTAACTAAAGCCAAATATTCATTCAAATCTTTAAGAGGAGAACCTAAATTTATATGTAAAATTGCTCCACCAGAAATTTCTTTGTCCCATTTACTAGATGCTATAATTCTATTCGTCATATCAGTATCTGCTATTAAAGGAATCCATTGATTTGAATAAATCTTATATGGATAATAAAATCTTTTATTGGAATACAATAATGAATCTTTTTGAGCCATTTTTACAGCTGCTTGTTCAGCGGGCACTTGTTCTGTATTAAAAGTAAAACCAAAAGTTTTATTTCCAAATTCTATTTTCTGTTTAATCATATCCAATATTTTATCTACCATCATTTTTCCTCCATCAGTATAATTTAATCCACTAAAGGAATATCGAGTACCCCCTAACAAACTAACAGCTTCCCAAATTCCTGTAAATCCTATTGTTCCATATTGTCTAGACAAAGACATAAACTTTTTAGTATATAAAGGCAACATTCCCTGTTGTTCTCTCTCTTTAATTATATTCCTTATTGTGTTCAGAGTTATTAAGATAATGTCAAGTTTTTCATTCAATAGTGTTACAAATGTTTCAAAATTACCATCAGCAATGTAAACAAGAGCAGGCAAATTAATTGTAACCACCTTAAAAGATCCTATGTTCAAATCACTACCTCCAATTGAATTTACATTACCTTTTAATTTTGTCTCATTATTAATATTAAAACTATTCAATGTCTTTGTTGAATTTATAAGTCTACAACAACTACTAATTGAATCTATTGAATCTGATACATACCAATTTGTATCTTGCCACATTAAATTATGTTTTGCTATAAAAAGAGCACTATCCTTATCTACAAAATCATGATTCTCAAACATAAGATTTGCAGTCATAACAGGAAATGTAAACATTTGAATTTTTCGTTCTTCTGCTATCCATTTCCAATACATTTTTTGTAATTCAATAATATATTCAATTTCATCTAAAATTTTTGTATTATCAGGATATTTTGTATCTTCAAAAAAAGCTTTTATGTAATTTCTGTCTAAAAAAGATACATTTACATACGGACTTTGTTGACTCCCTCGAATTGGTTGATTAATTGAATATGTAAAAATTTGAAATAATTGATGTATTCTTTTTTTTGTTTCTTCCTTTTTTAATGCCTCTTTACCAAAATCTTTTTTTAGAAAATACCATAGCCATATAAAAAAATCTGGTAATCCTATTGCTCCAGACATTTGATTTGAGGCAAACATAACAAACTGTATAATATGTTGTATAAATGTATCAGCATGTTTTGCTGGTTTTGATTTAATTGTGTCTATGAAAGTTAAACCATCTTTCACTAATCTTTCAAGAGTAAAAGAAAAACAATATGGCATAGCAGAAGCAGAATTTAAATCATGTACATAAATTGTTCCTTTAATTTGATCTTCCAAAAAAACGTTTGCCATATTTAAACCGTGTTCTTTAGCTATTTCTTTCCAAATCACATATATAGAATTTAATCTTGTAAAAGGTTTATGAACTTCAGAAAAATAAGTTCCTATATGTTTTGACCTAACATTTGCATTAGAATCTACCGATATATCTCCTATTACATTTTCATCAAAAAATTGTTTATTAAAATAATCAATATCTAATTGATTTCCAATACCCTCTATATCAAATAAGGTTTCTCCATATTTAGATTTCAATTCTAACATCTTTCTTTCAAATTCAGGATTATATTTAAACGTTATATTCATAGCTACACCCCCATTAATTTGTATATAATAGTGTTCTTAATTCTGCCTTTGTTATATATTTCTGATTTGAACTGGAAGGAAAAGAATCTGTTTTTAATTCTTCTTCGTATCTTCCTAAAACAAATTCGTCAACAAAACCAATGAATTCAAATAAATTTTCTTTTTTTAGGTCTTCTATATCCCTCCAACTATATAAAATAATTATAACTCTATTTCCGTATTTATTTTTTATGTCTTTAGTTAATCTATAAACAATATAACGATTAATTTCTGTTAAAGGTTCTCCACCTAACAAAGCCAATGCTATTGCAGGAAATTCTGCTAAATATAAATCTATATTCTTTTTAATTGCAGAATATAAATCTTCATAATTTACAGTCATTGATGAATCAAAATCCCAAGTTTCTGGATTATGACAATTAGGACATTTAGGTGTAGCATCACAACCCTGAAAATATACTGAAATAGTAAAATATTTTGGATGGTCAGTTATATTTGCTATAACTCTGTTTACTAATGCTTTCTGGTATTTATTCATTCTTTTTCCTCCTTTGTATTAAGTTTTAAGATTTCTGATGTATATGGATTATCCTTACAAAGTAATGGTGTCTCATGAGAAAATGGACATTTAACCGTTAAAATTTGATATGAAACAATTTTCCCATTTTCTTTTACAAGAGCATAATCTAAAAATTCTAATAATATATCTTTTTCCATTATTTTATAACTCATATTTTCAGACGCTATATCTATATTATGATAAGTATCAATTACGTCTGAACTAGGAAACTTATTATCTAATAATTCTGTTTTTATTAAAACATATAATACAGGTTTCATAATATACACCCCTCCTTTAAATATCTAAAATTTTTGAATTTTGTTGATATAATGATAATAAGTCAGAAATTTTAAATTTTTCTTTTGTTTTTTTTATTATTATTTCTCCTTTTTTTTCATCAATAATAACATCTTCTGTTGAAAGCTTTAATAAATCAAATAACAAATCTTCATAATCAACTTTCATTTTTTAACCTCCTTATTTATAAAATTTAATTTAAGTATTTAATGATAATTTCCAATATTTGTGTGTTAAAGGCATTTCTTTTGCAAAAAGCTTTTCTATTGTTTCAGCATAAGCTCTAATTTCCTTTTGAGCATGTTTATCTGTTCTTAATTTTAAGAAATTCATTAGGCTTCTAGCATTTACAGTCCAATAAAATTCAGTTATTTGTGCTTGAGGCAAAATTATTCGTGCAATTTCTTTAGGTACACCTAAAGATATTAATTTATTATATTGTTGCAAATGAAAAAACAGCGAATCATTAATAAAATTAGTAAGCATATCATTGTTTAATCT
>Ga0190347_1000331_pt1 | contig 15485 bp, 16 predicted proteins | sample 48721356_MG_FD_161652 | JGI IMG/M metagenome (GOLD analysis project Ga0190347, IMG submission 161652) | Hydrothermal vent microbial mat bacterial communities from Southern Trench, Guaymas Basin, Mexico - 4872-13-5-6_MG | ecosystem: Environmental > Aquatic > Marine > Hydrothermal vents >...
TCCGTTTTCTCTCAGGCCTTTCACTATGATGAGGATTATATCCCCCAAGCTTTTGAGCCAGAAATCGCCGATGCATTTTCTGAAGCGGTGATTAGTTCTACTGGAGAAAAAGTAAGGCAGTATTTCTACTGCCTTACTGTCCTTTTGGGGAAGGAAGTCATCTTGCCAGCGATGGTAAGAACATAACTAATTGAGGCAAAAGAATAATTAAAAACAAAATTGCCACCATTTCAATGAAGAAAAGCATGGATTCTTTTACCGTTGGCATTATTTCGGTTTTTGCTAGATAGCACGATATGAAAAGAGTTGTTCCTACAGGTGGTGTAAATAGACCAATTGCAAGTGCAAAAACCATAATCACTGTAAAATGAACCGGATCTACTCCAACAGCTTTTACAGCTGGAAGCAGTATAGGCCCAAAGAGTATAACACCTGGAGAAACATCGATAAATGTTCCTGCTATTAAAAAGAGCACCCCAAGTGCTATAAGCATAGTTGTAGGAGTTGGGAAGAGGCTGGGAAGCATATCTGCTAATAATTGGGGCAATCTTGAATATGCTAATACCCATGTTACAGCTGAGGCGGTGGAGATTATGAATAGAACAATTGCAGAACTGATAGCTACTTGTTTAAAAACTTCAAAAAGATTCTTCAATTTTATCTCTCTATACACAAATTTGCCAAGGACAAAAGCATAAACGACAGCGATTACTGATGCTTCAGTGGGAGTAAAGATTCCACCTAAAATACCTCCTAGAATAATCAGTATTTCAACCAAAGCTGGAAGAGTTTTCAAAAATATTTTAAACAGTTCTTTGAAAGTAACTCTTTGGTATTTGGGGTATTTTCTCTTTTTAGATATCATTGTTGAAATTACCAACATTCCGAGTCCAACAAGAATACCTGGTATTGCTCCTCCAAGGAACAGATCTCTGATTGACAATGCTGTAGCAACTCCTGCTAAAATCATAGGAATGCTAGGTGGTATTATGATTCCAACAGTAGATGAAACAGCATTGATTGAAGCTGCGAATTCCGGATCATATCCTTCTTTTTTCATTGCAGGAATCAAAATAGACCCAAGTCCAGACGCATCAGCAACCGAAGAACCAGAAATACCTGCAAAAATCATACTTCCAACTATAGAAACAGCAGATAGTCCTCCCCACAAATGACCTACAAGAGCCCTTGAGAATTCCAAAATCCTTCTGTTCAAGCCACCTTCATTCATTAACATCCCAGCAAGCATGAAAAAAGGAATTGCCATAAATGGGAAACTATCAATTCCTGCAAGCATTCGTTGAAAAACTATTGTGAGAGGGAGTCTTGTGCCAATTTGGACGTATAGCAGTGTTGAAAAACCAAGAGAAAAGGCAACTGGCAAACCAATAAAAGCCAGTCCAAAAAGAATTAGCAAATACAAAGTGAGTATCATTTTTCGTGTCCCCCTCTCTCTTTCATAAAGCCAAGATGTTCAAGTATTTTTTCGATAGAAAATACAAACATAAGAATAGCTCCAACAGGTAAGGACATGTAAACATATGACATTTTGTATTGAAGGGCCGCAGAATATTGAAAGCCTGTTTTATCAACTAATTCAAGACCATAGATAAACATGACCGTCAAAAAGTAAATTATTATAGCGTCGAATATTAGTAGTAATACCATTTTCCCTTTTTTTGATAATTTACTCGGTAAAAGGTCAATAAACAAGTGTGCCCCATGTCTATACCCGACTGCCGTCGCTAGAAAGACCATCCATATCATCAAATGCCTTGAGAGTTCTTCAGTCCAGCTAAGGGGTTTATTCAGGACAAACCTTGCGAATACCTGTGTAAATATGAATACAACCATAAGCGTCAAAGCAACCACAAGTAATAATATTATGGCTTTTTCCAAAGTTGAAAATGCCTTTCTTAAAACATTCAATATACTCCCTCCCCAAAAGGCCTTATACTACATCAAAAATCAGAAATTCTCTCCAGCTGCTTTTATCGCAAGGTATAATTCTGTGAATCCATCAACATTCGAGAATTTTTTATAAACATCTTTCGCAGCTTTTCTGAACTCATCTTTGTCAGGATAAGTAAATGTCATATGTTTTGCCAGTTCATTTTTGATGGATTCGATAGATGCTGCAAGAATCTCATCATTGTATTCACTCGCTTCTTTGGCCGCTTCTAAAAGCGCTATCCTATTTTCATAGGAAAGACTTTTGTAAAGATCATTGTTTATGATTATCATCATGAATCCAGGAAGATGATCAGTAAAAGCTAAATAGTCACACACCTCAAAAAACTTATTTGCGTAGATTACTGGAAGAGGATTTTCCTGCCCATCAACTGTACCAAGTTGCAAAGCAGTGTAGACTTCAGGAAACGCAAGTGGCGTTGGATTTGCTCCAAGGGCTTTCCAGGTTTCAAGATGAGCTTTCATTTCCGGAACTCTTATCTTCAGACCTTTTAGATCAGCCAATGAATTTATTGGTTTGTTTGTTGTTAACTCCCTTGATGTTCTCATAATAATTGAAAGATATCTCATACCTATTTTTTCTTGAAGCCTTTCATTTATTACCTGGCCCACAGGTCCGTCCATAACATACTTGATATGAGCTTCATTTTTAAATAGGAAGGGGAATTCTAAGATTGCCATTGCTGGATCAAAGTTCTGCAAAATCCCCCCCAAAATGGCTCCATCTACTGTTCCTAATTGTATTCCCTCTGCCACATCTCTTTCTCCACCCAAAACGCCACCATACATAACGTCAATCACTATTTCACCATTAGTCTTTTCTTTAACCAGATCAGCAAATTTAAGTAAACTTTGTGTTTGATGATCTTCTTTTGCATATGCAGAAGCAAACACTAACCTCATTGTCTTGGCACTCACCAAGCTTGCAACCAACATTACTACCACAAGTAATACCAAAAAACGTTTCATGCTAACACCCTCCTCATTAAGAAGTTATTTTTTTTGCCAAATTAAAAGCTTCTACAAGATTTTTCTCTCTTGCCACCCCCTTCTCCACTATATCGTAAGCTGTTCCGTGATCTACCGAAGTTCTTAAAATCGATAGACCAAGAGTAACATTTACTCCTTCATCAAACCCTACCAATTTCATTGGTATATGTCCTTGATCGTGATACATAGCGATAACAGCATCAAACTCCTTTCGTAGACATCTTAAGAAAACTGTATCCGAAGGAAAAGGGCCAAATACTTCATAGCCAGCAAGCTTCAATTCTTTTGAAGCTTCAAAAGTCTTATTTTCATCACAAATCCCAATGATTCCTCCTTCCCCACAATGAGGATCAACACAAGCGACCACAATTCTTGGCTTTGGTTTAAGCTTCTTCAAAAAATCCAAAGTCAACAAAAATGCTTCCTTGATATTTTCCTTATTTACCTTCTTTGAAACGTCAGAAAGAGCAATATGAGTAGTCACATGAGTGACAATCATTTCGTTTGAATAAAGCATCATGTATGCGTGTTTTGCATTTGTTAAATCAGCTAGAAGCTCGGTGTGACCATTATAATGATGGCCAGCTAAATTCAATGCCCTTTTGCTAATGGGAGCAGTTGTAATTGCCTTTGCATAACCCAAATTTGTTAATTTTACAGCTTCATAAATATAACTAAAAGCAGCTTCTCCCGATTCTTTCATATCCTTACCAGGATGTAAATTTGCGACCGGTCCCAGATCCAAAAGAATTTTGGAATCTCCGGATTCTATGGCCTTTTTTAATTCGTTTTTTGTTTTGCATATTGTGAGAATATTTGAAATGTCCTTTACGATCTTAAGTTTTTTGTTGTAATAATTCAAAACTTCAAGAGAGCCTATAACAACAAACCCGTCAGTATCACGTCTGATAAATTTGAGTATTATTTCAGGCCCTATACCAGCGGGATCACCCATTGTTATTGCTATCAAAAATCTCGCCTCCAGTTAGCTGTATAATTTTATGTAATGTCTCAGAAGTTCCAAATCCTCCTGATTTTGTAATAATAATGTTTTTATTTTCCGTCCATGACATCACACTGCCTTCAATTATTTCTTTGTCTATTCTCAAAACATTTTGACCCATTCCTTTAAGGATCAATGAGGCTGTTTCCCCTCCGTTGATCACTAATATCAGGTTTTCGATTTTTGACAACTTTTCCCCTAATTCAACCCAAAAGTTATTTATCATGTCCTTTCTTTCGTTATTGAAAACTGAAGAGGTCCTAAAAGAACTCTTCCCGATTTTGAGAAAACTATCAATTACTCGCATGACATTTTCTGAAATAGAATACTTTGGATTATACTCGAGGTGATTAAAAGACGGATTCTTTTTGATCAAAAAATCCATCTGACTCATAGAAACAGGGTGTAGAGAGCCGGAAATTACCAAGATACTCTTATTATTAAAAATCTTTTCCTTAGATAAGGCATCAGCAAGTCCAGCTGAACCACATAACAAGACTTTGTTTTTTTTACTTAATTCAGTATAAATATGAACTATTTGCCATAAATGTACCTGCGTTGCAGCATCGAAGCTTATTATCTGGTTTTTGTCTATGGCATCTTTTAGAGTTTCATCTTCATAATCATATTTTCCAAACTTATTAGGTAAGATATGTACAACGTTATGAGCTCTATAGGCATTTATTATCTCGACTACCGATGAGCTGTTTACCGAACTAAAAGGATCTCTTCCACTAGGAGTTTCTTCGACTATTTTTCCATCAACGTAAAGCAAGCCATCTTTTACAACTCTATTTTGTTCTGGGTTTGCAGAGCAAAAAATGATTTTATCGACAAAGTCAGTATCAAGAAAAGCCGCAATTTCACTACTAATATTTCCTCTTAATGTAGAATCTATCTTTTTATAAACCTGAAACTTTGAAAGATCTGATTCACAACCAATTAAATCTTTAAGGTTTTCTATATACTCGACCATGAGATTGTAAGCGCTTTGTTGGTCTAAGTTTCTTGAGTTTGTGTTTAAGGAAATGATTTTATTATACAAATCGATAGTACCAAACATTTTTAAATCTTCAAGTGAATTTAAAACCAACGCTTGATTTAGAGAGGTTTTGAGTTTCACTGACGTGTCCAAAGCCCCAGTAAGATCATCTGCAAGAACTAACAAAATAAACCCTCCTAGCGAATGATATATTTATTAAGCAAAAAAATGCCAATTCTAGCGTTTTTTTCTAAAATGCCCATTAATCATATATAATTGAGAGATAGTGTCCAAACCAATGTTTAAAATAGGAATACATGTTTCAAATTGAAACGAGGTGTTTGAATGGGTAAAATAGCAGCAATATTGCCTAATGAATATCTTGAACATTTAACAAGAAAATTAGTCGAAGAAAAAGGCCTTGAAAATATAGAAGTTCATTTAGGTGATCTCTATCAAGGCTTAACTATAGTTGATAACTCAAACGATATTGATGTTATTATCAGCCGTGGAGGAACCGCTGATCTTCTAAAAAAGAATACTAATATTCCAGTTGTTTATATAAGAGTCCACCTTGCTGACATTCTTAAGCTAATAAGTTCAGCTTTTTATATGAAAAAGAAAATACTTTTCGCAGGATTTGATAAAATTTTCGAAGACGCCGGTACTCTTAAAACTCTTGAAATGTTGATTGGCACAAACATTAAACAACTAAACTTATATGGTCTCAAATCTTTGTCTGAAGAATTTAAGGAATATGTTGTCATTGCAGACACAGTGAATTTTGAAATAGCCACTGAAAATGGTCTTGAAGCTTATCTAATTGAATCCGGCGAAGAAGCTATCATGGAAGCAATAAATAATGCCCTTCAAATACAAGAATATGTCAATTTTGAAAAAAAGAAAAGAGAGGAAATCCTTAATATTGTAAACAGCGTTGATTTTGGCATGATTTATGTGAGTCCCGAGGAAAATGTAATATCCAACGAAATAGCCAATAAATATCTTGGAAATTTGAAAAAGAACTTTTTAGAAAAAATTAGGAACCAAAAGAGCTACGAAGAGGTTTTCTCCCAAGGAAATGAGAAATATTACGTGGACTTAAAAAGTTTAAATGAAGGCAGAAAAATAATCACAATAAGAAAAGCCATAGAACTCGAAAAAGCTGAACGCTATATTCGAAAAAATCTTAGAGCAAAGGGATTTGTCGCCAAACATACATTTGAAGATATCATTGGCAAATCGGAAATGTTGAAAAGAGTAATAATCAAAGCGAAGAGTTTTGCCCAAAGTGATGCCAATGTCATACTATTTGGAGAAAGTGGATCTGGGAAGGAGCTTTTCGCTCAAAGTATACATAATGCAAGTCCCAGAAAGGGGAACCCTTTTGTAGCGATAAACTGTGCAACTCTCCCAAAAGACCTTCTTGAAAGTGAGCTCTTTGGTTATGTTGAAGGAGCTTTTACAGGAGCTAAAAAAGAGAAAATGGGACTTTTTGAACTTGCCCATAAAGGAACACTGTTCCTTGATGAAATTGATCAGATCCCTTTTGAATTACAGGGAAAATTGCTCAGAGCTATCGAAGAAAAAGAGATACTGAAAGTTGGCGGGAGTTCTCTTGTACCAGTAGATACAAGAATTATATCTGCAACAAACATAGATCCAGAAATTTTAATCAGAAACAATAAGCTGAGACTGGATCTATATTCAAGACTCAGCGTTTTACTATTAAGAATTCCCCCTCTAAGAGAAAGGCGGGAAGACATATCAGAATTATTAGGGTACTTTATTAGGATTTTTGAGCAGAAATATTCTGTTAAGGTTCCCAAACCTGATGAAGAAAAAATAAAAAAACTTATGGATTATTCTTGGCCTGGAAATGTAAGAGAATTACAGAATTTCGTTGAGAGAATCACAATTTTATACGGCACAGATTCATTTGAAGAAGCTTTTTGCGAATTTGAAGATCTTTTAGAAAGTGATCATTTGGCAATCAATCATAATGAACCCATTTTAAAAGAAATTGAGGCTCAGCTAGTGCAAATTCTCATCAAAAAAGGGAATTTCACCAAAACTGAAATAGCAAAGTTACTTGGTGTTAGCCGAACTTATTTGTGGAGAAAATTAAAAGAACTAGGCCTAGAATAGCTATAAAAACAAACTTAAGATGCCAAAAAGTAAAGGAAGTAAAGCAAAATTGAAAGTTATAACTTTGCTATCGGCACTTCTGGATAGGCGGTTGAAATTGCCTTCGAATAACTTCGAGATATAACCAACGAATAGCAAAGCTTGCAGTTAAATCAAATTCTCAGTGATTATGCTTTTAAAACTGAATATTTAAGGGGGGATTTCTGTGATTTTTGGGTATAACGATGAAGATCCCATTTGTGATGCCTGCATATATGCATGTTTCCTATATGCTTTTCAGGGAAAACCGTTTTTCACATATCCTTGTGTGTTCTGTTCACTGGACAACGTTTTTACCGACCCAAGCTACAAATGCGAAGGGTTTCACAGCATTTACTCAAATCTTCCGGCTGAATTTCCAGAAGCCATTATCAACAGCAAAGTTGCAGGCGGAAGAATAACAAAGGAACATCTCAAAATAAGCCCTGAAAAACGCAGGGAATTTATAGAGAGCCTTGAAGATTGGGTCTCGGATATAGAATTCAAGTCTTCCAATATTGATCCAGAAGATTTTGATATGGATATTTTGGATTTAGAAGAGTTTGAAGAAGAGGGCATTTTCGAACGCTTGAGAAGCCACGATTATTGGCGGATTTACCGTCCAAGGTTCAGGAAGAAGCGCGATGAAATGAATTGAATTGTCTTCGTCAAAAATCCGAAAGTGCTGACCAGTAAAGTCTTTTCTTATTAACGGTCTTTCAACCGCCTAGGTTTGAGAGGTTCTTTTATCGCGAGTACGTATGAATGCCTTATTTACTTTCCTTTGTTCTCGCTCTACGTTCCCAGACGAAAAACAACCAGGAAAAAAGCAACATTTGAAAGGTAACCTCGGGAAGTCCCAGCAAATGGTCTATTATCGCAGTTTTGGTATATATCAATCCTTCAATTGACCCAGGTGTTGCCGCTACTGCTCCGATTAGTGTCAACCCCCATAGCACTCCAAAAAGCTTTAGCCATCCTCTTTTACTGTTAATTATGACATTGGAGAAAGGAAAAAGAACCAGAGCTAAAAACGCTCCACGCAGAATTTGTATCAAAGGGGCTGCACGAACGATGGCTGAATCTAAGGAACGAAAATTAGAATATGCTTCAGAAGAACTAAATTGCTCTCTATAACCCATTAAATTCATGAATATCAAGCCAGCAACTAAATAGGTAACAACATGAACGAGGGAAAAACGACCAAGATAACCCCAAAAATCCCTTTTTATTTCGTTTGACATACAAAAACCATCCTTTCTTTCGTGATAAAAATTCAATAAAGACAAACTATAAAGCTAGTATATCAAATAAGATTTCATGAATACAAACGCTGAGTAAAACCAAACATTTTTCTAAAGCGGCAAGTTTGGCAAATGTTATAATTTTTTAGAGGTGATATTTATGGCCGATAGATCGCTGGATTGGTTTAAGCAAGCTAACAGAGACCTTGAACATGCAACTGAAGCAGCACAAAACAGAAAGTACGAGTGGGCTTGTTTTGCAGCCCAGCAGGCCGCTGAAAAAGCCGTCAAGGCATTGCACCTATCTCTAGGCCAGGAAGCCTGGGGACATATGGTTAGCAGGCTGCTTCGTGAGCTTCCTGAAAATGTTGAGGTCACTGAGGAACTTATAGATAAAGGAAGGGCACTTGATAACTTCTACATTCCCGCAAGATATCCTAATGGGCACCCTGAAGGAGCACCATTTGAGTTTTTCGGAAAGAAGCAAAGCGAGGAGGCTATTCTCTATGCCAGTGAGATCATTGGATTCGTCCGTAATGAAATGGCCAAGCAAAAAAGAGATCATTGAAGCATTGAAAAACTGGAGTGATGAATTATTCAATGACAGCAATACCCTTGCAGTTGGTTATTTTGGTTCATACGCTCGCGGAAACTATGGTGTTGGCAGTGATCTTGATGTTATTACAATAATAAAAGAAACAAATACACCCTTTGAAAAAAGAGGGATCAACTGGGGACTTTTCGCGATTCCCGTTCCGGTTGATTTATTAATTTACACCATCGATGAATGGAGAAAAATGAAAAAAGAAAAATCCCACTTTGCTCTTAAAGTCGAGGATGAAGTTGTCTGGCTTTTCAAGAAAGCTGATTTTTAGTCTATTTCTTTTTATTGAACAGGTTATCAAAGAAAAAGAGTTTTCTAAAGAGCGTTTTTTCTTTATCTTCTTTTTTGGGATTCCAGCTTAGCCAGGAATCTTTCCTTTCCTTACCCTTATCTTCCTTTTCTGGCTTTCTATCGAACCACATAAAATCATCTCCAACGGTTCTTTTTCGAACCATTAGAATGCTATCATGAATACACAGAAAAGAGAAATAATTTTAGGGAGTGATAACATGCTGGCTGTCTCAAAATTCAGTAACAACCGACAATAGCGGCACCCTTTCTGTAAGGGCGATTGTTCAGGATATCGAACATAACACAAAGGTTATATGTCAAAATAGCCAAACCAAATATCATAATTCCTGCTTCCCACACACCAGATGTATTCCAGATTGAAATACTCTTCTTATAATCTGGAATGGCGATACGTTTTTCAAATCCCAAGAGTTCCATGTGTTTGGGATTCTTTTCCAAAAAGTTTTTTCAGATATGAGATATCGCATAACTTCAATAAAAGTGAAGACTCCAAGATGCTCTTGTCAGAATAAGCTTTTCCTCTATCTCTTCCTTGGTGGTATCATTTATTTAGGCCTTTTCTTGTGTTGGGATATTTCAATGCTACTACCATTGGAATTTGGGAGGCCCACTTTTTTCGTGACACCCTATAAAGCTATAATTCTAATTCACTTCTGGAATTGCTGGAGAAGTGTCTTTATCAGAAATTTCCTCACTTATTCCCCATATCTTTACTGAATTATCACTTGAACCTGAAACAATATATTTATCATCAAGACTTACTGCTACACAGTATACAGCTCCTGTATGACCTTCCAGAGTATTCATAATTTGACCACTGTAAAAGTTCCAGATTCTCACCTTTCCATCACCTGTTCCTGTAACAAAATACTTCCCGTCATTACTAAAAACAATTGAATAAATAGTCCCCGCCTCTGGGAATATTGTTCCTAAAAGTTCACCACTTGAGATATTCCACAATTTTATTGTACTGTCCCTAGAACCTGAAAGGATATATTTTCCATCAGGGCTTATCGCTACTGAATTCACATCACCCGAATGACCTTGCAAAGTGTTCAAAAGTTTTCCAGATTTTAATTCCCATATTTTTATAGTGTTATCGTTAGAACCTGAAACGACATGCCGATTATCATTGCTTACTACAATTGTTGAAACTATGCCTCTATGACCTTCAAGTGTCATTGTCAACTTTCCGGTCTTTAGTTCAAAAATCTTTATTTTCCCATCTGATGAAAATCCAGAAATACAATAATTATTGTCTGGTGATATAGCTACAGATGTGAAATATCCAGAAAGACTCCACAATAGTTTTGAAGTTCTAAAATCCCATATTCTTAAACTTCCTTTACCCTCACTATAATAATTATAAAAATTACCGAAAGCAGAATATGTTCCATCCGAACTTATCGCTAAAGAATAGTAAGTCCATAAAGAATTACTTGGCCACAATTCTCCATTAAAATTTTTAATATATTTCGCTGACTCTAAATCCCAAACCTTTATCGACCCTTCTGCTGAAACTGAAAGTATCTTTTTGCTATCGGGTGTTATCTTCACTGAACTAACCCTATTTAGGTGCCCAACCAAACTTTTTAATGGCTTTTTATTAATGTCCATTGACGCAATCATATTATCTTCAATTTTCCACAACGCAATGACCATATCTTCTGACGCAGTGAAGATTTTTTTACTATCATGAGAAGAAGTAGCCACCGTGAGTCCTGATTCTTGAATTTTTAATGTAGATAGTAGCATTCCTGTTTCAAAGTCCCAGAGTTTTGCAGTTCTGTCTTTCGAACCGGATAAAATGTATTTGTTATCCGGTGTAATTTCAATAGAAATTACCGAATCTGAATGCCACTCCATATTTCTAACTATTGATTCCTTGTCAAGATCCCATAACTTTATACTGCTATTTTCCAGTCCAACAGCAAGATACTTACCATCGCTACTTAAACTAATACAGTTCAATGCTTCCTGTGTTTCAATGCTCTTTATTATTTCTTTTTTTGTTAAATCCCATATACTAATTTCTCCATCACGAAAAGCTGTGACCAGTGTAGAACCGTCTGAACTAATATCCATGTCTATTACTTCTTTCTCCAGTCCATCAAAGGTTTCTAAGCATTTACCAGTAGCTAACTCAAAAATTTTTACCGTTTTATCCGATGAACCCGAAATCACATGTTTGCTATCCGGAGGCATTACTAATGCGTTGATTTGTTTAGTGTGCCCCGTTAGTGTACCTAACTGTTCTTTTGTGAGTAAATTCCAGGCATAAATTTTTCCATCAGAAGAACCTGCAACAACAAAATTGTCATTCGCACATATCGAAATAAGCAAGGAATCAGATCTAAAAATCGTGTAAACTCTTAAAGATGGGTATTCATAGACAAAAATAGAGCCGTTTAAAGCTGCTACTATATATTCATCATTTGGTGTAAATTGAGCGTCTTTCACTACTCCTTCATTAGTTGAGTAAATTAATTTATCTACTTCGCTTAAGTCACCATATACAATGACACCAATAAGGATAATTAATATCACAGAAACAAAATACTTCATAAACATTAACCTCCTTCATGAAAATAGAATTTTGCGTGATCTATTGCTGAACCCAAACTATGCACTTAGAAGATAAGATGAAAAGATAGGTCATTGACAACAACAGCCAGGAAACGAGAATCATTCTTTGCAATGATACGAATATGACAGAGTATGAAATACTCGATCATTACAGTAAAAGAGAAACCGTGGAGGAGTACTTCAAGCAGACGAAAGGTCTATTGGGCTTGAAAACACAGGTTTATTCGCAGCGTTCTACTGAAAAGTACTCTGAACTCGTGGCTCTCTATTTCACAGCCATGATGATAGCGAGATACTATTTGAATGTCAAAGACCAAGTGGGATTCAGGGAATTCGTTGAGCAGCAAGTAGAATTACATTATCTGGATAAAGCTCTTTTTGCCGTGTTTAGTATGTTTGTCCTTAATCCCAAAGCCTTTTTCTCATCTCTTTCCGGGTTCATTTAGCTAACTGCATAGTTTGGGAAGATAGAAAATGACAGTGTATGATAATTGCTGTAAAAAGGAAAAAGCCATGTATCCTAATAATAGACAAGCCTATATAATGAGGGATGCAGGGTATGAAACTCGAAAATATTATACAACAATTTTTAGTAATTTATACACTTTGAATTAACATAGGGTGTCACGAAAAAATGGGGGCCTCAAAAACTAGCAACAATCAATATCGGTCATCTTTTTGTGCTGAGTTACTTTAACAGTACCACCAAGGGATATAATAAATATAAGCCTTTGATAGGGAGAGTCAATATGATGAATACTGTGGTATGCCTTGGTGATAGTATTACCTATGGCAATGTGGGTGTTAGTTACTTCAAAATGTTGAAAAATGAATTCATGGGAAAAGCAAACTTCATTAACAGCGGGATTAATGGAAATCTTTCCTATGATATTCTCAGAAGGCTTGATTCTATAATCGTTATGAACCCGGATTTCATAATTCTTCTCATAGGAACAAATGATGTTTGGGCTACCTATTCGGAAAAGGTCATGAAAGCTTATATGAGAAAAAACAAACTTCCTGAAAAACCTTCAAAAGAGAGTTATGCAAGAAACCTTACTCAGATTCTCAAAAGATTGAAAGTCGAAACCGGAGCACATATAGGTGTTATGTCGTTGCCTTTGATCACTGAAGATCCTGAGCATATCCTTTTTAAAAGAAGCATAGAATATTCCGAATTAATAAAGAAGATAACCCATGAAATGAAATTGCACTATGTTGGACTCAATGAGTGTCAACGTGACTATCTTTCAAAAAGGAAATCCAATCCATTGACTGAGCGGGAAATTTCCTGGCGCTTTACGGCTATGATGATGTTCAAGCATTTCTTTTTAAGAAAAAGCTGGGACATGCTTTCACAAGAAAACGGATTCTTGCTAACAGTAGATCATGTTCACCAAAACAGTACCGGAGCTACTTTGATCAAAAACTGCGCTTCAGAGTTTTTAAAGAATTATCTTTAGCATTTTTAAGCACAAGATTTGAATTTTATCCAGCAAAACTTTAGTTAGATAAGTGCTTCGGTTACCGGGACGACCACTCCGCCCTTTACTCTGGATTTTTCAGCTGCAAAAGCCATCATGTGGCTGTGAACCGAATCTTCAAAGGCCGTGGTGAGCCTTTCTTTTTCGCCCTTCAACAGGGCTACGAATTCTTCTATAAGCCCTTCGTCCCCGCCACTATGGCCACCTTTCACTTCCACAGGAATCACTTTTTTTGTATTCCCAAATATACTCAACTCAATGTAGCCCTTGTCAAGATCCCCGAATATTTCACCGTGCGAGCCACGTATTCTGATATGCCTGGTGATGTCATCACTGAAGGCTGTCATGGTGAAGTTGGCAATCACGCCATTTTTGAAATGGAACATGGTTACCTGGTGGTCAACCACGTCGTTATCGGACGCATACACACACCTGCCATAGGGCCCTTCTCTCAATGCTTTAAGCCTTCCTTCTGTGGAAAGGTCAGTGGTAATAACTGAAACGGGCCAGCCGGTGTTTTCCGTTAGGTATATGCGGGTTGCCGAATATGGGCAGGAGTCTTTTAAAGAGCAATCAAGGCATCTATCGGCTGCTTCTTTGGGCTTGTTTTTGGATTTGAAATGATAGAGCTTTCCAAGGGATATGACTTTTTCGCATTTCTCACCGATAAGCCAGTGCAATATGTCTGCATCATGACAGCTTTTCGTGAGTATGGTTGGGCCAGAGTCGTTCTTTTTTCTCCAGTTGCCCCGGACGTAACTGTGGGCAAAATGATAAAAGCCTATTCTTTCAACATGTTCAATCCCGATGAGGTTTCCTATTGCTCCCTCCTCTAACAGGGATTTCACCCTGGTGAAGAAAGGGGTGTACCTCAAAACATGGGCTATAGTAACACGTTCCCTGACCTGTGGAATTTGAAGCATTTTGAGAATCGCCTCGGGTTCCTGAGCAATTGGTTTTTCCAGAAGAACCGTATATCCTTTCCTGGCGGCCACAATCGCAGGCTCAACATGAATTTTATCTGGCGTCGCGATTATGAGCCCATCGCTTAACCTATCTTTTGAAAGAAGTTCCCACCAGGTTGAGAATTGGTTCTCTTTTGCCACTCCATGTTCAACGGAAAACCTTTCCCTTTTTACTGCATCAGGTTCTGCAACGGCAACGACTTTCACATCTTTTCTTCCATGCAATAGTTTCCCATAAGCTTCATAGCCCCTATTGCCAGCACCTATAACACTTATGCTTACCTGCTTCATTTATTTCACTCCTTCACTCTTCAGTTGTAGATATCAACAATTTATCACCGAAAAGCTCAAAAGGAACTGAGAATTCAACGATACCTTCCACATATGGCGCAATTTCATATAGGCCATAATAAATCACAAGATTGTCATTTTCAAGGTAAAATCCCGTTCCGGAAAGATCTTTTATCTCACTTATGAAGAATTTTTGCGGCTCGGTTTTTAGGATTTCCTTTAATTGTCTATTGATTTCTTTGACTATTGCTTCTTTAAAATCGTAGCGGCACGCAAAGAGCTCCGAGAGGTTAGTAATTCTGCCCCGTGACAGATCGAAGGTATAAGCAGTCCTGAAGGTCATTCCATGAGCCCCACCAGTATATTGGTAAAAATCCACATAAAAACTGAGATACTTGCCTTTGTTGTAAGTTACCTTATGACTCACATTTATTTTATAAGGTCTGAACCCCCAGCCCATCTTCTCGAATTCAGCCGCTTCAATTTCGGCATATTTGTAAAGCTGGGAAAGGGCAAGGGAAAAATCGTCTTGAACTATATGGTTTATATACAATTGCATCGGAATATTGTTTAAGCCATACACATAAGGCAGGTTGACATCTCCCTGAACCTTTTCCATAAGAGAAATAGTTGTTTCCGAAAGTTCCACACCTGCAAAGATTACAAAAGGAAACAACAGAAGCATCAAAATTGCGAGTTTCCTCATGAGTAACCCTCCTGCCATTTATTCGCTCTTATTAGCTTAACACGAAAAGATTAACAGGGGTTGAGTGTTTTCAGCACATTATCCAAATCGGCGATAAATACACCAATACAATAATCGCTTACTCCGCCTATCCACAGGAGTTTGTCCTGATATATTATCAAACCGTCACCAAAGATAACCA
>Ga0190347_1000334_pt1 | contig 15397 bp, 14 predicted proteins | sample 48721356_MG_FD_161652 | JGI IMG/M metagenome (GOLD analysis project Ga0190347, IMG submission 161652) | Hydrothermal vent microbial mat bacterial communities from Southern Trench, Guaymas Basin, Mexico - 4872-13-5-6_MG | ecosystem: Environmental > Aquatic > Marine > Hydrothermal vents >...
TCGAAGAAAAAACAAACAATACAGGGAGTTGCGGCAACTGTTGCTGAAAAAGCTGAAAGATGTGCAGGCAAGGGTGGATTCTGATGAAATGCGGGCTATCATAGGCGGCTATATAGATCAGATGTAAACGTTCAGAGGTTCAGGGTAAAGATATGAATTTTGAGATTGCTTACAAGACACTTCAAATTGATTCAGGGGCAAGCAGAGAGGATATAGACAGGGCCTTTCGCAGAATGGCCCGGCGTTATCCTCCGGAATTTAAGCCTGAGCGTTTTGCCCGGGTGCGTGCTGCTTACGAATATCTTACGTCATTGAAGAGACAGGCCGAGGAAATTGAAAAGGGCGAGCTCCACGGGTTAGCATCCCTGCTTGGAATACAGGGCCTGCCCGAACCGCTCCCGCCGATGAAACAGGCCCCTCGCAAGACAGGCAAGGCGGACTGGCAACCGTTGACAGACCTTTTGCCAAAGGGTTTGCTGATTGATATCCTGCGCAGGCACCTGAGATCCGGCGGTGCTGGATCCTGAAGCGGTCACCTTTTTCCGGGTTTCAAAGCTCGCTCATCGCAGACCGGAGAGGCAGTGCAATCCGGCCCGCTACCCAAAACCCTGCAAAAGGCAAACCACTCCTGTCACTGGCAGGGGATATTTCTTTGAACGGTTTAACGGAAGCCCCGTGCAGTTTTCTCGGCTTTTGCTGTGGGGGAAACCGCACTAACTCAGATTTTTTGAAGTGTAATCAAGATCTATTTTGTATTTTATTCCTTCCTGCCTTCCCACCTTCTCAAGTGTTGGAATAAGTTCATCCAAAGGTACGGTATCGGTTATAAAGTGCCTTGCATCTACTGTACGATTTGTAATAAGTTCAAAAGCTTTCTTTACATAAAGAGGTGTATGGTGATAAATCCCTTTTATAGTTATTTCATTATAATGAATAAGTGCAGTATCAATGGAAACAGTTGTCCCCGGACTGCAACCCCCAAACAAATTAGCTGTACCGCCTTTTCTTACCATCTTCAACGTTTTTTCCCAAACATCAGGAATTCCTGTAGCCTCTATAGCTACATCGACACCTCTGCCGCCTTCGGTTCTACATTTAACTTCTTCCACCTGATTAATACCTTTTTTTATTTGAATGGTCTCTCCGGCACCCATTTTCTTCGCAGCTTTAAGTCTATCTTTGCTTAAATCAGAAACAATAACATGAGCACCCTTAAGACATGCTAATTTTACAAACATAAGACCGATAGGACCTGCCCCATTTATTGCTACTTTATCCCCCATCATAATTCCGGATTCCTCTATGCCATGAACAACACATGCAAGTGGTTCCATCAGGGCAGCTTCCTCAAAAGAAATATCATCGGGTATTATAAATGTATTCTTCTCTACAATTCTCTTTTGAACAGTTATATACTGGCTATATGCTCCATTTAAATAAATCAAATCCTCACACATAGATTCCCTACCCAATCTACAATAAAAGCAATAACCACAGGGAGCAGTATTGGCACATACTATTCTATCCCCGACCTTAATTTTACTTTTAATATTCCTGCCGATTTTCACCACCTCTCCGGAAAATTCATGTCCAAATGGTGAAGGAGGCTTAATCATGGTTGGATGACCGCGTCTGTAAGTTTTTAAATCACTTCCACATGTAAGAGCTGCTTTTACTTTTACTAATATCTCATCATCAGTTGGAACAGGTATTTCCACTTTCTCTATTCTTACATCCATGGGCCCGTAAAAAATAGCACATTTCATTTTAGACATATTAGCTATCCTTAATTCGCAGACCGTTCACTGGCAGGGGATATTTCTTTTCACTTCACACTTCAGCCCCTTGTTTTCTTAAGGCTTTTGACATGGGGGAGTCTTGCCCCCTCCCCGTTCTCCTTCGCTGCGCTCAGGAGCCGGGGTTTCCCCCACAGCAAAAGCCAAGAAAACTACGGGGGCTTCCGTTAAACTGTTCAAAGAAATATCCCCTTCCAGTGAACGGTTATGTAGGGTCACGGGTTCACCGGATATTTACTTTTTTCTTGGCTTAAATCTTGCTTAATCAGCCATTTCGGTGATTATGCATGCGGAAATACTTATTGAACTTGATGAGGATGATGGACAGGCGCTGGTAAGTAAGTTATGATTCGTTTTGGTACTCGATTGCCAGATCATTTTCACCAGGAGGACAGTATGTCTGAGCCGACCAGGAAAGATAAAGAAAGGGCGGTAGATATAGCCATTACCCAAATACAGAAACAGTTTGGGAAAGGAGCCGTAATGAGGCTTGGGGACCGAGGAGGTGTGGAAGATATCGCTGTAATTCCAACGGGCTCCATTGCGATTGACCTGGCAACCGGTGTTGGAGGCATACCTCGGGGCAGGATAACAGAGGTATTCGGCCCTGAGTCTTCAGGAAAGACCACCCTGGCCCTGCACCTGATCGCCGAAGCCCAGAAGCAGGGCGGCATAGCTGCCTTTGTTGATGCAGAACATGCCATGGACCCGGTATATGCCGGCAAGCTTGGCGTAAATACCGACGACCTCCTGATCTCTCAGCCGGATTATGGTGAGCAGGCGCTCGAAATAGTTGATGCCCTGGTGCGCAGTGGAGCAGTGGATATCATAGCAGTGGATTCCGTGGCTGCCCTGGTCCCAAAGGCGGAGATAGAAGGTGAAATGGGAGATCAGCATATGGGCCTTCAGGCCCGGCTGATGTCTCAGGCCCTCAGGAAACTCACGGCCAATATCAATCGCACCAAGACCGCTCTGATCTTCATAAACCAGATCCGCATGAAAATAGGGGTGATGTTCGGCAGTCCCGAGACCACAACAGGCGGAAATGCCCTCAAGTTCTATTCAACCATGAGGATGGACATAAGGCGTATAGCTTCTATCAAGGAAGGGGCGGACCTTATCGGAAACCGGACCAGGGTAAAGATAGTCAAAAACAAGATAGCTTCTCCGTTCAAAACCGCCGAGTTTGATATATTCTACGGTGAAGGAATTTCCAGGGAAGGCTCCCTGATCGACCTGGCCGCGGCAGTGGATATAATCGAAAAAAGCGGTGCATGGTATTCATACGATGGTGAAAGACTTGGGCAAGGTCGTGAAAATGTGCGGACCTTTCTGAAGGCCCATCCGGATGTTGCAGACCGAATAGAGCAGCAGGTGAGGGAGGCATACGAGCTTAAAAAACCCGGGCTTCAGGAGCAGGTCGAGGAATCCGTCTGATTTCTATTGGATGGACTAATGAACAGCTAAAAGATGAACATCGAACATCGAACGTCCAACATCGAATGTTGAATGGGGGAAAAGACTTATGATCTGGAAGAAAGGCGGCTAATTATTGCAGGAGACCGTATATCAGTATACCTCAGCCTTTAACCTTTAACCTAAATGGCTAACATACAAAAATAGCCGTTGAATGTTCGGTATTGGATATTCGTTTTTCGTTCGATGTTGGACGTTCGATGTTCGATGTTGGACGTTCATCTTTTTTTATGTCTTGTTTCGTGTTTTCGTACCTTCGTATTTTCGTGATTAACTTTGAGTAGTTCTTGACCATACAGATCCAAAAATCTAAACAGGAAATGCCCGTGAAGAAGTTGTCCGGTAAGCAGATTCGCAGTCTCTTTTTAGATTTCTTTTCAAGAAATGGCAGCGAGATAATCCCAAGTTCCCCGCTGATCCCGGCGGAAGACCCTTCACTCCTCTTCACGAATTCAGGCATGGTACAGTTCAAGAAGGTATTTCTTGGCGAAGAGACAAGGTCTTATACGCGCGCGGCCTCTTGCCAGAAATGCGTGAGGGCCGGAGGCAAACACAACGATCTTGAAAACGTTGGATACACCGCCCGTCACCATACTTTTTTTGAAATGCTTGGAAATTTTTCCTTTGGGGACTACTTCAAAAGAGAGGCGATTTCCTTTGCCTGGGATTTCCTTACAAAAGAAATCGGGCTGCCTGCAGAAGATCTGTGGGTCACGGTATTCCGGGAGGATGACGAAGCGGCAAAATTCTGGCCTGAGATAACCGGCATTTCCCCTGATCGTGTGGTTCGCCTCGGGGAAGAAGACAATTTCTGGGCCATGGGTGATACCGGGCCCTGTGGACCCTGCTCGGAGATACTCGTCGATCAGGGACCGGATGTAGGTTGTGGCAGGCCGGACTGCAAAGTGGGCTGTGACTGCGATCGCTTTCTTGAACTCTGGAACCTGGTGTTCATGCAGTTCTTCCGGGATGAATCCGGCAGAATGACCCCCCTCCCAACTCCGTGTATCGATACCGGTCTGGGGCTTGAACGCATGGCCGCGATATGCCAGGGGAGGCAGAGTAATTACGATACCGACATCTTCGCAGGCCTGATAGCATGCATAGAAGAGCTGTCAGGCCGGACCTACGGCAAAGACAGGCAATCAGACGTGGCGATTAAGGTCATAGCTGACCATACAAGGGCCAGTACCTTTCTGATCGCGGATGGACTCATCCCCTCCAATGAGGGAAGGGGATATGTATTAAGGCGTATTATCCGCAGGGCAGTCCGATACGGAAAAGTCATCGGGCTTAAGGGTCCCTTCATAAGTTCTGTGGCTGACGTCGTTGTCAGGGAAATGGGTGAGACCTATCCGGAACTGAAAAAGGCCTCGGCATTTCTGGGGAAGGTCATAGACCACGAGGAGTCCCGCTTTGCAGAGACACTTGAATTTGGGCTGCGCTTTCTTGACGAGGAGATAGCCAAACTCAAGAAGGAACACAAGACCCAAATCTCAGGGAATTTTGCATTTAAGCTCCATGACACCTATGGCTTACCTGTAGATGTACTCCTTGATGTGGCCAGGGAAGAGGATATGGGGCTTGACCGGGATGGTTATGAACGAGCCCGGTCAGAGCAGAGGGAGCGGTCGAGAAAGGCGCGCCATGATACGGTTACTGAAGAATTGCCGCAGGTATACAGGGAGTTGTTGAGTTCAAATCTGGGTAACAGATTCATAGGGTATGATACCACATCCCACAAATCAGAGATTCTTGCCCTTTTAAAGCAGGGCCGGCCGATCCAGCGAGCTCCAGCCGGATGGTGCGGAGAGCTCATTGCCGCGGAAACGCCATTTTATGCGGAGTCAGGCGGCCAGGTAGGTGACAGGGGTTGGGTGGAAGGGCCTTCGGGCAGGGCCGAAGTAACAGACACCTTCCGCAGGGGAGACCTCATAGTACACAGTATAGAGGTAAAACATGGTTATCTGGAGTCAGGAGATTCCATAAAGCTTGAGGTGTCAGAGAATCTCAGAAAAGATACTGCCCGCAACCACACCGCCACCCACCTCCTCCACAGTGCCCTCAGGCAAGTCCTTGGAGAACATGTGAAGCAGGCGGGCTCCATGGTAGCCCCGGACAGGCTGCGTTTTGATTTTACCCACTTTTCGGCCTTGACACCGGATGAGATCAGAGAGGTTGAAGACCTGGTAAATGAACAGATCAGAGAGGACAGAGAAGTCAAAACAGAGATCCTTTCCTATAAAGAGGCCATGGCCCGTGATGCAATGGCCCTGTTCGGGGAAAAGTACGGAGAGACTGTTCGCATGGTGAGTGTCCCGGATTTCAGCAAGGAACTCTGTGGCGGTACCCACGTTTCCCGTACAGGGCAAATAGGTCTTTTCAAGATCATCAGCGAATCCAGTGTGGCCTCGGGAATGCGGAGGCTTGAGGCCTGTACCGCCCAAACCGCTTTGGATTTTGTGCATGAATTGGAAGAAGCGGTTTCCAGCATCACCTTTCAACTGAAGTGCCCCAGACGGGAGGCGTCCAAAAAGGTTACAAGACTCCTTGAGATGACAAAGGACCTGGAGAAGCAGATCCAGCAGGCTAAAAAGGCCCGCGCCACGCAGGGGCTGGATAAGTTGTTATCCGGGACCCGGGAAATTGACCACATTAAGGTACTCTCTGCACGAGTTGAAGCAGAAAACGTCAGGTCCCTGAGGGACCTGGGAGACAGGCTCAGGGATAAGATTGGTTCGGGGGTCATAGTGATAGGATCGCGGGCCGACGGCAAGGCCCTGCTGCTGGTCCTTGTAACCAAGGATCTCACTGACCGGCTGCATGCAGGAAATATGATCAAACAGGTAGCCCGGATAGTCGGCGGAAGCGGAGGAGGGCGCCCTGAAATGGCGCAGGCAGGCGGCCCGAAACCGGAAAGGCTCGAAGAGGCCCTTGAGGCAGTCTATGATATCGTACACACAAAACTATTACAATGTAAAACTTAAATTTTCTTATTAAATCTATTATGTGCTATAATCGTCCTAAAAACCTGGAGGACGATACGGCACCAAGATACAGAGTTACATTGACAGAGGAAGAGCGAAAGCTGCTTGAAGCAATTTCTACAAAAGGAAGGAGGGCGGCTCGGACTGATGTGGTCAAGTAAAAACGGACACCCGGTTAAGCAACTTTTGCCAGGGTAAATTCCCCTCTTCAAAACTATTTGGGTTTTTGTAACCCAAAGACGAATGTAGCCGATGACTGTTGTAAAACATTTCAATATAGTCGATCACGTCATTCCTGGCTTCGTCCCTGGTTTGATAAATGATGTCAGCGATCCACTCGGTTTTAAGGGAGTGGCAAAAGCTTTCCGCCACGGCATTTTCAGATACTTGTAATACCCGCTCCGGCTAACTTCCGTAACCTCGCACAAAACGGCTGCGGAATAGGCCTTCTGTTGCTGCCGGATAAACCCGTATCTCAGTTCGACTATTTGGCAGAGAAGGCCGCTGCTTTTTTTAAGATTTCACGCTCCATTCTCAGACGCTTGTTCTCTTTGCGTAGCCGATGCGGTTCCTCTTTTTCAGGACTCATATGACCTTTACCTGGAAGGGCGTGGGTGCTATCTTTTTCAAGCTGGTTTTTCCAGCGCCTCAGAGAGCTGTGGCGGAGCCCAAGGTTACGCGCGGCTTCTGATACTTTATGGCCTTGTTCAGTTATCAGTTTAACAGCGTCAATCTTGAATTGTTTTGAATAGTGCTTTCGTTTCTGATCCATGCGGCACCTCCTTAAAGCCGGTTCTTCCTATAGCACGCTTTTCGGAGTGTCTGCTATAACTATACCGTTTCAATCCATATGCGTCTTCTTATAACCTTTGCCCGGACTTATCCCATGCACAGCGCAATCGTGCTGTTCGCCTTGCTGTTTGCAGGTATTGCAGAGGGTCTCGGCATTTCTGCTTTACTCCCTTTGCTTGGCACTGTTGCCGGCAGCAGGCTTGGAGGGGGGCATATGCCGGCGGAAGCTTCTTCTAATGGTGACTCCGAACTGATGCACCTGATTATGAAGGTCCTATCTGTTTTAGGATTGGACCCTACTATCGGCGTGCTGCTGGCAGTGATGGTTACCGGTATCGCATTGAAGAGCATTTTTATACTGTTGGCCAACAAGCGGGTCGGCTACACGGTCGCTCATGTCGCCACCGACCTGCGTCTTGCGCTGCTTCGCGCACTCCTCAACACCAGGTGGGAGTACTACCTGAGCCAGCCCGTAGGCAGTCTTGCAAATGCCTTTGCTACCGAGGGGATGCGTGCCTCCCAGGCATATCTTTGCGGGGCAAGAATGGCGGCGTTTCTCATACAGGCGATAGTCTATGCCTTAATTGCCCTGCTGGTTTCCTGGAAGGCAACGCTTATCTCAATGGCCGTGGGATCGGTGCTGTTATACGGGTTAAATCACCTCATCCGGATAGCGCGACGTGCCGGCGCACGGCAGACAGAACTGCTGCAGTCCGTACTTGTGCGCTTGACCGATAACCTGCAATCGATAAAACCGCTCAAGGCCATGGCGCGTGAAGACCTGGCAGACGCAGTGGTCGAGACCGAGACCAGACGATTGAACAGGGCATTACAAAAACAGGTATTCAGCAAGGAGGCATTACGGGCATCTCAGGAACCGATGTTTACCGCCTTTCTCGCATTGGGCCTTTATGTGGCGCTCGTGCATTGGGCCTTGCCCTTTGCTTCTTTAATGCTTTTGATTTTTCTGTTTGCACGGCTGCTGACCCAGCTCGGCAAAGTGCAGCAGCAGTATCAAAGAATGGTGATTTCTGAAAGTGCGTATTGGTCATTGCAGAAAAAAATCGTGGAGGCGGAACGCGAACGCGAGATCATACCCGGAAGCCGGGCGCCGTCGCTTAAGCGGTCCGTTCGATTGGACCATGTCAGCTTCAGGTATGGAGACTCGTGGGTGCTGCAAGACGCATCTCTTGAGTTCCCCGCAGGTCTTTTTACTGCCATTACAGGTGCCTCGGGAGCGGGGAAGACCACTGTGGCTGACCTGGTAATGGGGCTGCTGCGTCCCCAGAAAGGACAGATATGGGTTGACGACCAGCCCCTAACTGCAATTGACCTCAGGGCCTGGCGCCGGGTGATCGGCTATGTGCCGCAAGAGACGTTGCTGTTGCACGATACCATAATGAAAAACGTAACGCTCGGCGATCCTGATCTGAGCGAAAAAGACGTGGAAAACGCCCTGCGTGCGGCCGGGGCATGGGACTTCGTGACGACACTGCCCCATGGAATGCACAGCACCGTGGGCGAACGGGGTGGAAAGCTTTCCGGCGGTCAGCGGCAGCGCATCGCTATTGCGAGGTCTCTCGTGCATAAACCGGCACTGCTGATCCTGGATGAGGCTACCAGCGGACTGGATCCTGAGAGTGAAGCAAGCATCTGCGACACATTGCGCCAGTTACGGGGAAAACTCACGATTATCGCCATCTCGCATCAGCCGGCACTGGTAAGTGCGGCGGATCAGTCATACCGCCTGCAGGATGGAAAGGCCCTTTCATGACAAAGGACATCGGAAATTGCGAGGTCCATTTTGGCGGTCCTGATATGCCGGCATACCGCTTGCGTGACCTCCTGGCAGAACGTATCGCTGCGGTGCCGCCCGGCGGGACCATTGATTGGGTAACATACTACTTTCGTGACCGGATGCTGGCCGGGGAATTAATCCGTGCCCACCGGCAAGGCATCAGGGTTCATTTGACACTGGAGCGTTATCCTCGAACAGCGCATGCCAACGAGGATGTAATTGGAATGTTGTCCGGCCCGAATGGCTTAGGCAAAGGGCTTCGTACCGTGTCCCTGCAGCGGGTGCCAACTCCTCATGGGATCGTTTGGAAACCGCATTTGCATGAAAAGCTCTATTGCTTTTCCCACCCGAGGCCGATTGCCTTCATCGGCTCCTTTAATCCGTCCGGAAATGGCCCCGGGGATGACCCGGCTATCATAGCTGAAATCGGTGACCAGGATCATGGCCACAATGTCCTGGTCGGGCTTGATGATCCCTTGCTGGTTAAAAGGCTGGTTGAACATGCCAGGTTGATACACCGGATGAAGCGTATCATGTTCTATCGTTTTTTCCCAATCGCAAACAAGGCGGTGAAAGGGAAGGACACCGATATCTATTTCTGGCCGCGGATACTGCCGCATCCTGTGATGCGGTTTCTCTCACGGCTTGGAGCAGGCGCGCGGATACGAATTGCTGCGTCACATATCAAAGGGACCTCGGTCGTCAATGCCTTGATACGACTTGTCCACAAGGGCGCAACAGTAAAGATATTGGCTGAGCCAACCCTGAGACGGGTCCCTGTGAAGGTAGAGCGGATGCTGATTCAAGCCGGGATCCCGTTCCGGCGCGTTATTCATCCTAATGGTTTTCCAATGCATAACAAGTTCGTGCTTGCGGAGAAAGATGGCCGGCGCTGGGTTATTTTCGGCAGCTTTAACTGGACAACTCGATCCTATTGGCTTAATCATGAAATAGGCGCTATTTCCACCAATGATCAACTCTTTGATGCGTTTGCCAGGCGCTGGGAGGCCTTGGCAATTAGTAGAGATTAAAAGCAACTGTTATGACTATTTCACCTTCAACCCTTATTATCCCGGTAGAGACGCAAGTCCGGGAGATGGATGCCAAACTTCTCCTGGGTTGTATTGCGGTTGAGAGCGGTTTTCCTGTCATTATAGGCTCACGGGCGTTTCTCCATTTCCGGGTAAACTCGATTCCGAGAGGCGTTTATCTTGCCAAGAGCATTCGTTCGTTAAGCATTCGTATGTTCGACATCCTGCGCAAGCTCGGTCATGAAATCGTTGCGTGGGATGAGGAAGGCCTGCTGCGTGAACCAGACCCTGAATATTACCGGTGGCGACTGTCACCTATCACTATGCAGCAAGTCTCCCACCTGATTGCATGGGGCCCTGATGACGCGAGCACCTTTCGCAAGTATCCCGGCTATCATGGAGCGGAAATCCATATTACCGGGAATCCCCGCGTCGACTTGATGCGGCCGGAGCTTCGCGAGTTTTACCGGCCAGACGCAGATGCGATTCGTGAACGGTTCGGGGACTTCGTGCTGGTCAACACAAACTTCAGCAAGGTGAACCATTTTTATCCAAAGCTCAGTGAGCTTAAAAAGGCGATGGCAAAAGAGGGCACCGATGCGGCGAATCAATTTGATATCGGTAAGGGCCGGCATAAACTCGCCCTTTTTAATTACTTTCAGGAGATGCTCCCATCACTGTGTGAGTCGCTGGGCAGCTCTAATGTGGTCGTCCGGCCTCATCCGGCTGAGAACCAAGGTCCATGGCATGCCATAGCTGCACGGTGTGACAATCTGCATGTGGCAAACGATGGGAGCGTAATTCCGTGGCTGATTGCAGCACGGGCATTAATTGCGAATGGCTGTACGACACAAGTGGAGGCCGCAGTGCTCGGTACGCCGACTGTGAACTACCAGCCGGTGAAATCAGAGATGTTCGACTTTGAATTGCCCGCTTTGGTGAGCCGGTGCGTCTTTTCACTCGATGAGCTCTGCACGACGGTTCGTGCCATCGTGAAAGGAAGACTCGGGCCGCTTGATTATGCTGAGCGTCGAAAGATATTGGATCGGCACATCGCAGGGCTTGACGGCCCTTTTGCAGCAGAACGGATCATCAAGGTCCTGGAGGCCGGAGGCTATAATAAGAGACAACCCCCGGCTACACCATTGAATGTCTATGTCCATGGCTGGGTCCAAAACCACTTGCGGACAATAGTGAAACGTATCAATATGCACCGGCCCGGGCATCGAAATAATCTAGCCTACCATGCCCATCGCTTTCCGGATATTTCTGTGCCGGAAATCATGAGAAAGATCGAACGCATGGGAAGGCTGCTTAATCGCTTTGAAAGCATCAAAGTCACACAGGTATCTAAACATATATTCAGGATCAGCATCAATTAAAGGAGATATTTTCGTGTACAGCGTAAAAATTTACGGCGCCGGTTCTATCGGCAACCATCTGGCACATGCCTGCCGTACCAAGGGCTGGGATGTTCTTATGTGCGACATCGACCCTGATGCACTGAAACGGACACGCGAGGACATATATCCGTCCCGCTACGGGCGCTGGGATCCGGACATACTTCTCTCAGAGGCAGATACTGGCTCAGGTGAAGGTTTTGACATGGTCATCATAGGCACCCCTCCGGACACCCATATTAGTATGGCAACCAGGGTGTTGGAAAACAACCCACCGAAAGTATTGCTTATTGAGAAGCCTTTGTGCACGCCCTCTCTCGATGGGGTCCAGAGGATTGTCGACCTTAAAAAGGCCACCGGGACATTTGTTGCGGTTGGTTATAACCATACCCTGACCGAGAATTCCAGGCGCGCGGCCCGGATTCTTGCAAAAAACACGATTGGCGATCCGATCACTATCAGCGCCTGTTTCAGGGAACATTGGGGCGGTATTTTCACCGCCCATCCATGGCTGAGCGGTCCCAAAGACACCTATCTCGGTTTTTCTGAACGTGGAGGCGGGGCTAGTGGTGAGCATTCTCATGCCATAAACATCTGGCAGCAGTTTGCCCATCTTGTTGACGCCGGAAGGATCGTTGAGGTATCCTCCACAATGGATATGGTAGTAGATGGCATTGTTGAATATGACCGGATTTGTCTGCTGAATGTCAAGACCCAGGCTGGTCTCGTTGGAGACATCGCCCAGGATGTGGTTACTGAGCCCCCGCAAAAAAAGGTGCGAATTCAAGGCTCCAGCGGCTTTCTTGAATGGTTTGTCAATCTTGACGGCGGACATGATGCCGTGCGTTACCGGGATGGAAAAGGAGAGGTTATAGAGGAAGCGATTCAAAAGACGCGTCCCGACGACTTCAAAGGAGAGATAGATCTTATTGAAGCTATCCTGAACGGGGAGGATCCAGCGGACGCTCCCATATCGCTTGAGAGAGGGCTTGAGACCATGCTGGTTATAGCTGCCGCCCATGTCTCCCATCGACACAAGAGAACCGTGAGGATCAACTACAATAGGGGATACGGGCCAGAGGCCCTTGAGATAGCCTGATAAATATTTGTTCGGAAACGAGATAAGTTTTATGCACAACTTCAACTTTAACGATCTGTTTATTCTCGATCTTGCCAACAACCACCAGGGCGACATGAATCATGCCCTCAACATTATTAATGCACTGGGTGATGTAACCAGAAAGGCCGGTGTTCGCAGCGCTCTCAAGTTTCAATTCAGGCAACTGGATACCTTTATTCATCCGGATTACAAACAGAGAAAGGATGTAAAACATATCCCGAGATTCATGGAAACGGTCTTGACCGCACAGCAATACGAGATACTCACTAAGGCCGTCATTAAGAACGGGATGCATACCATATGCACCCCGTTCGACGAAGAATCCGTGGACGTTATCCTTGATCTTGGCATTGAAATTATCAAGGTGGCCAGTTGTTCCGCAAGTGACAGGCCCCTTATTGAACGGATTACCCAGGTGAACAAACCTGTCATTGTCTCAACGGCAGGGCTCTCCATGGACAAGATAGACAGGCTGGTGAGTTTCCTCGAATCAAGAAACATGCACTTTGCCTTGATGCATTGCGTGGCCATCTATCCCACACCGAACGCAAAGCTGAGACTGAATCAGATCGACGTGCTGAAAGAGCGATTCCCGGACGTGCCGATTGGGTTCTCCACCCATGAAGATCCTGACAACTACGCGGCCATTCAAATTGCTTACGGAAAGGGTGCGAGGCTGTTCGAAAGACACGTGGGAATGGAGACAAAAGAACATAAGTTAAACAGATATTCCTCCAGACCTGAGCAGATCGCCCGATGGATTGAGTCATACAAACAGGCCGTGGCGGCCTGTGGCGGAGAGCATCGCAGCCCTGCCTCTCCTGAAGAGATTGCCTCTTTACGCTCACTCATGCGGGGGGTGTTCGCAAGGGAGGAGATCAAGAAAGGTGATAAGCTTAACAGGGACAAGGTCTATTTTGCAATGCCGCTCAGTGACGGCCAGCTTACAAGTGGCGACTGGTTTGATGGGGTTGAGGCTGACAGGGACTATGCCCCAAACGAGCCGATTAATGAGACTGTAACCAGCTTTACATTGCCACCGGAAGAGATAATTTACCGCATCATGCTCCAGGTGAAAGGGATGCTCCACAAGGCGAGGATACATATCGGAAAAGACAGCTCCATTGAGTTGTCCCACCACTATGGTCTTGAGCGGTTCAGGGAATTCGGAGCGGTCATCATGAACTGTATCAACCGCAAGTATTGTAAAAAACTGATCATCCAGCTCCCCAGACAGAAACATCCCTATCATTTTCATAAGAAAAAGGAAGAAACATTCCAGTTGTTATACGGGGATTTGGAGGTAGAGCTGGACGGAAAAAGGATCAAACCGCAGATAGGGGATACTATTCTGGTAAGACCTGGTGAATGGCATAAATTCCATACCCTTGATGGTGCAATTTTTGAGGAAGTGAGCACCACCCACTTTGATAATGACTCTTTCTATGAAGATGAGCGAATAGCAAGACTCCCCAGGAAGGCAAGGAAAACGATCATTCCCAACTGGAATGCAATGGAAAAGCAGGCATCCTAATGCGGGTTTTTAGCTGCTTCATAACGAGGGTTATGTGGGAATACAAGTAATTGTCTTTGACTTTGACGGAACGCTTATTGACTCAAACAAGTTAAAATACGATGCCTATTTTAAACTGTTCCCCGCAGATGACCGCCATGCCCCAATCATTCGTGTGGTCCTTTCTGAAATATTTGAACAAAGCCGTTACGTCATCCTGAAAGAGATTCTCCTGAGACTTGGCTACAGGAAAGATGCGCTTTTAAGGGAAAAAGTCAAAGAGCTGGCCGGGTTTTACAACGAAATTGTTGTGGCAGGGGCAAAAACCTGCCCGGAGAAGGCAGGAGCGGAAGAGACGCTCAGAAAATTTTCGCCGGCATACGGACTATATGTGAGTTCCACCACACCTGATGCCAGTCTGAAAGAGATTATCAGATTCAGAAAATGGGATAATTATTTTCGCGGGATATTTGGATGGCCGAATGAAAAGCATGAGACACTCCGGCGTATCATTGCATCAGAAGGATTGGAAAGCGATCAGGTGCTTGTCGTGGGAGATGGGGAATCCGATAGAGAATCAGCGATGAAAAACGGATGTCCTTTTCTCTTTGTTAGCGAACAGTTTCGATTCGAGGACCTCGGGAATGCCATGGATAGTCTGTAAGGCCGGGTTTCTCCGGCAATCACAGTATATCAAATTGGACAAAGGGATAATCAGTGCTTGAAAACAAGACCATACTGGTAGTAGTACCCGCACGCGGCGGGAGCAAGGGCATGAAACTGAAAAACATCCGTAAACTGAACGGTGTTCCCCTCGTTGCCCTTGTCGGACGCGTGGTAAAACAGTTACCGTATGTGGACAGGGCGGTCGTTTCGACGGATCATGAAAAAATAGCTCAAATAGCAAGAAAAAGCGGCCTGGACGTGCCCTTTATGCGGCCAAAGGCCTTGTCCGGGGATTTTGTGGGTGACTGGGAGGTGCTCAATCATGCCTTGCTGGAATGCGAACAAATCGATGGAAGACAGTATGATGTCATAGTAATGCTGCAGCCGACTTCTCCCTTGCGCCAACCAGGCCATGTGACGGCATCCATAGAGAAACTCATCAAAGGTGGTTTTGATGCCGTATGGACTGTCAGCGAGACGGACGCCAAGGCACATCCCCTGAAACAGCTTGTCATTCGAAAGGACCACCTGGATTATTATGACCCAGCCGGGGCGAACATAATTGCCAGACAGCAGCTTATGCCGGTGTACCACAAAAACGGCGTGGCATATGCCATTACCCGGGATTGTATCATCAATAAAAAGAGCATCAAAGGTGATAAGACATCATTTATTTTAATCAATGAAATCGTGGCAAACATCGATAACGAGTTTGATTTAAGGCTGGCTGAATTTGTTATTAAGCAGGGCGGCAATTTGAGTCAACAACTACCAGGTTGACGGTCTGACCATAGGATAATCAAGAATATGACGAGAAA